>MDTG01091808.1_pt1 | contig 20059 bp, 20 predicted proteins | sample 811421 | NCBI WGS metagenome assembly MDTG01 (sample SAMN05326645, study PRJNA326480) | marine metagenome | isolation source: seawater | place: Pacific Ocean: South East | collected 2011
ATACCAAAAAATGTAAAAGGTATATACAATTTATACACAATATTAAATGAATCGCCTTATGCTGCAATAGCTTTGGATTTAAAGCCTTGGGTTCCAGGTCAGTTAGGTCAAGATTTTGATTTACCTTTTGGGAATTTTGAGCAAAGCACTCGATTTACTTTTGGAATAAGGCCAAAAGGCGGCAAAAGAGGACAATTGATACAATCCACTAAATCAAGGTCTACCGCATCAGATATTGAAGCATTACCGAATAGTAGAAGTGCCGATCTTGATTGGTATTTTGATTATGCTTCAGGAGGTAAATTTGCAAACGATTTTAAAAAAGGCATGAATGAAGGTTTAAAATCAGCCAGTACAAATCCAGGTAGAACATAATGAATTATCAAGCAATTAGAGCAGCTATTGAAAATCCTTTACTCACTGCTTTTACAGGATTATCTGTTCCTGTGTTCTTTGATAATATAACGGCTGTTCCTGTTGGTTCTACATTAGAATATGTAACAGTGAATGTAACATTTGGTGAAACGAATGAAGCTACATTAACTTCTAGTGTTGATACTGCTAGAGGTGCAATAGTTATTAGAGTATTTACTGAAAAAGGTAAAGGACCAGCAAGAAATCAAATACTTATTACTACTGCTGTTGATGTTTTAGAGACTTTTCATAATTCAAATAAAACAAATACAGGAGTATTTTTAAAAGTAGGTAATATTAGTGGTCCTACTTTTTCCACAGTAGATACTACGCCTTTATTTGAAGGTAGAGTAGAAACTTCTTATGTTGCTACTGTTTTAAGCTAAACAAATTACCAAAATCTGCTAACCTATAATTAGGTCTTTTATTTACGTTATGGCAGCTACTTGTTTATCTGGTACTTCTGGTGCTCTTTACTATAAACCTGCTGGTACTATTGGAACTTTTAACTCAAGTGACGTTACTATCGGTACGGAAACAATTACAATTGATCCTTTTTTAAATTTTGAAGTTGGAGATCCTGTAAAGTTTTCTGTTATAAATTCACAGACAGGAGCTTCTGGAACTGGTACTTTACCTGCTGGCTTAAATTCTACGGATACTTTTTTTATTGCTTCATACACTGCTGCTACAGGAGCTTTAACAGTTTCTGCTACTAATGGTGGTTCTGCTTTGGATATTACAGATACAGGAACTGTTGTTTCTCCAAATGCATTTCAAATTGCTTATGGTGATTTTGAAAGTGTTTCGCAAGTTAGGGAATGGACTTTTGAAATTACAAGAGATGAAATTGATGTAACAACAATTGGAGGAACACCAGGTCAGTTTGTTCCATTTAGAAAGTTTATTTCAGGATTTGGAGAAGGATCAGGTTCTGCAACTGTTTATATGACTGATGAAGATACAACTCTTGCAAATAGAATGATTAAAGATGTTTTACAAAGACAGCAAGGAGGAGCTTCATTTAAACTCTATATAGATCAAGTATTTTCTGGTGGTACTGTCAGTGATTCATTAAGTCGTTTTATAAATTTTGAAGCAACATTAACATCTGCTGGATTTAGTGTTAACCCAGATGATCCACAATCAGTGAATGTAGAATTTAAACCTTCTGCACAGCCAACATTTGATCTATCCAAGTCATAGTTATTGATAACTTATATAGAACTGATATAATATAGTAATAAATATATATAATTTATGGCATCAAACAAGACCATGCGAGCGATTGATCGTTTGCGTAAAGCTGCAAATCTTGAAGCAGTAAGAAAAGAAGTCACATTATCTGATGGAACGGTCTTTGAGATGTGGGTTACACCTTTAACTCTTGCGGAAAGGGAAAGAGCTTTGAGAATGGCTAAAACTGATGACACAAATGAGTTTGCTTTACGTTTGTTATTAACAAAAGCACAAGATCAAAGTGGTGAAAAATTATTTCAACTAGGTGAAATTGATGTTTTAAAAAATGAAATTAGAGATTCTGACTTACAAAAATTAATGTTATGCGTTATACAAGAGGATGAAGAGCCTATTGACCCAAAAGATTAAGTGCTGAACTGCGAAAAGATAACTTAATGATGTTGCAGTTTGGTATAGCAAAAGAATTAGGTATGAGTTTATCCGATGTTAGAAAAATGACTCTTGAAGAGGTATTGGGTTGGAGTGCGTATTTTCAAATATTAAACGAAAATCACGAAAAAGAAATGCAAAAGATGAAAAGACGTAGGTAAATATCATATTTTGCTTTAATATATAGAGAATAGTATGTGATAACTTTGTGGCTAATTACGATGCACTGATAAATATAAAGTTAAGCGGTCAGTCTAATAAAGACTTAAAAAGGATAGAAGATGTTGTTGGTAAAATTAATAAACCTATAGTAATTCAAAGTAAAACTGCAAATAGAACTGCAAATAAAACTGCTAAAACTGAAGCACAGATATTAGAGAGCAAAAGAGCACAACAGGACATGATGTCCAAAACTAGAAGAGTTGGTGATTTAGTCCAAAAACAAGTAGATAAAGGACTGAAGATGGGCAGGGCACAAGAAGCAATACAAAAATCTGCCTTAATGAATCAACAGAAAGAATTTGCCGAGTCAGAAAAACTAATAAAAGTTGCTTTAAAGGAATTAAACATACAAAAAGCAATAACTAAGGAAATAGCACAGCAGTCAGTTGAAAGGGGTAAAGTTAGTAAATCCACCGCTTTAAACGTAAAACCATCAGGACCAACTTCTTCTTTAACACGTTTAACAGCAAATACACCTTTAGGTCTAAGAGGTGTAGAGGCTTTTCCTTTGACAAAAGAATTAGGTACGTTTGGGCCAAAATTACCTTTTCTTGGAAAAACTACAGGTTTTGGTAGTTCACCTCTACTAGGAAGTAAAGATTTAGTAGGATCGCCAAAAAATATTTTGGATGTAGCCAAGCAAAATGTTATGCCAGTTAAGGGCACTCCTGACTTGTTTGGATCTCCTAAATATTACGAAGCAGTAAATAAAGAAGCTAAAAAAGTAGCTGCAATGAAAGGTAACGTGTTACCTGTAAGTGGTATGAAGCATATAGTAGGTTCTCCAGAATATTTAAAAGAACAAGCTAGGAAAGCTAAATTACTTAAGGGTGCTTCTACTGGATTTACAGCTACTGAGTACGGTCCACAGAGGCCTGGTATATTTGATCCTGCTAAAGGTGATTTTAGTAGATTAAAAGATAGGCAATCTAGGAATGTTCAAGGCAAACGAACATTTATGAATAATCGTTTTGCTCGTAGAGGATTACCTATGCCTACAAAAGGTTTTGATATGCAGAGTGCATTAATAAGTGGTGCGTTTCCTCTGTTATTTGGTCAAGGTCCAATAGGTGCTGCTGCTGGTTTTGCGGGTGGTGGTATTGGTGGAATGTTTGGTGGTATGGGTGGTTTTGCTGGAGGCATTGCTGCAACTGCTATTGTTCAGCAATTTCAGTCTGCAATAACTGCAATTAGTGAATTAGGTAAAGCACTTGGACCCTTTTCACAAAATACTCAAGCTGTAACAAATGCTCTCGGGTTGCAAGGTTCTGCTCAACAAGCACAGATACAATTAATAGAACAGACTAAAGGCAAAACCGCAGCTTTTAATGCTGCAATGAAATTAATGGCAAATGATATAGGTCAAAGAGGTGTTAATGCTTTACAAAAATTTGGTGAATCATCAAGAATTTTAGGTTCTCAATTTACATTATTAATAACTAAGTTACAAGCTCTTGGGGCAGGTATAGCAAACTTTGTTTTAAGAATAACTGGATTGCAGGATAAGTTAAAAGATACTGATGCAGAAAGAGTTGTTGATGCTGCTGCTTTAAGAGGTAATACAGAAGCTTTAGATTTGCAAAGACGACAAGCTGCTATAACAGCTATGGGTAGTAGAGGAGGGGAAGGTATTAGAAAAAGAAATTTTCAAAATGAATTAGATTTTGAAAGACAAATATTTGCAGCCAAGCAGGAAGGTGTAACACAAGCAAAATTATTAAGCGAAGAATCAACAAATCTATTGACTAAATTACAACAAGAGGTTGATTTAAGAAACAGAGTTGAAGAATTAATGAAAGAAGGCAACAGTAAAACTCTTGCAGAAAAATTAGCAAAAAATGAACAGATATTTGCACAAGATAAAAAAAGAATAGAAGAATTAGTTCAAGGATTACAAAAAGAAATAGATTTCTTGGAACAAAAAGAAAAATTTAGCAAGCAGGATGAAAAGGATTTAGATCGTTTTGTCTCTAAACAAGATGCTATTCTTGATTTACAGGACAAATTTAATAAAGGTTTAATTGATGCAAATGAACTACAAAAACAATTACACACAGAAACATTTAGATTTAGAATATTAAATGAAGAGATAGCTAATATATTGGCTACTAATACTACAAGTGCAATTATGGGTCTTATAGATGGAACCAAGAGCTTAAGTGAATCATTGTCAGGAGTAGCAAGACAACTAGCTTCACTATTTTTAAATAAAGCTTTTGGTGCTATGTTCGGTGGAATATTTCAAGCAGAAGGTGGTTATAACAGAGCAGGTAGTTTTAAAGCTTTTCAATATGGTGGAGTCGTCAGTTCTCCCACTCTTGGAATGATTGGTGAAGGTGGTGAACCAGAATACGTTATCCCGTCCTCCAAAATGGATGGTGCGATGGCTAGATATTCCGCAGGTGCTAGAGGTGGTGCTGTTATTCCAGGGGGTTCTGGTGAGTCTGGTAGTGTCGCAGGTTCTTCTGGTAATACAATCGTTGAATACACTGGCCCTGTCCTTAACTTTAATGGAGATGAATACGTTCCAAAATCTTCTGTTCCGCAGATAATAAGTGCTGCTGCAAAACAAGGTGCTACTTTAGGACAGTCAAAAACATTAAATACTCTCAAAAATTCAAGAAGTTCCAGATCTAAGATAGGTATATGAGTCTTACTGCTATTACTACGTTTATCAAAATTTTTGATAAAAATAATAATGTCGTCAATCGTTTCCAAAACGGGAAGCAAAATCCTGATAACCTTAATGAAAGCAAAATATCAGTTCAGTTTACTGGTGATCTTTTTACTGCTAATTATTTATTTTTAAATTTTATCTATCAAGGTGCTGCTAAAAATAAATCAGGAGATAATTTAGAAGCTGCTTTAATACTTGCTAATAATCAAGTTTCTATGAATCAGGCGCAAGAAGCTGTATTTAATAAATATAGTATTGAGGTTTTTGTTTCAAAAGTTGATCCAATTACTATGACTCCTCAATTAATTTATGGAAATAATTTTTTAACTAGAGATAATTGGTTAGTAACTTCTTTGTCTTATGACTCAGAAACTATTGAAGTAATGTTAAGTAGTTCTATAGATGCTGTTGGTACTACGGCTCCTAATAGAAGGTTAACTTCAGATATCGTTGGAGCACTACCTGTCACAGGAGACATACAAAACAGATGAAACCTGTACATCTCATTGGCATGCCATATCGTTTAGGTGCTGATCCTGTCAAACATGGTGCTGCTGATTGTTTATCTTTAGCTAAAACGGTATTAGCTAGTTATGGAATTAAAACACCAAATCCAACAAGAGATTGGTATAAAAGATTTCGTAAAAGAGAGTATCAAATATTCAAAGAAGAACTTAATAAATGGGGAAAACCAACAGAACAAAGTAAGATAGGTACAGTTGGATTATGTAAATCAAATGAAGGTTTTGGACTTGCTGTTTATTGGGGAGAGGGATGGCTGAGTTGCGGAGAGTCGGAGGTAAGATGGAGTCCTCTAGGATATTTGGAGGTCGTAGAGCGTTATTACCCTATGAAGTCCAACTTTGTGAAGCTTTAGGTATTACAGAAGAAGAGTATTGGCAGTTTATTCATTTAGCTGAATCAGTTAATGGAAAAAGAAGAAAAGGATATGATTTAATTCCAGATATTGTTAATATGCCACCTGCGACTATAGCACCTTTCGTTATTGGTAGTGTAAGTATTGGTTTTTATGGAATGGTTGCAATTGGGGTTGCTTTAACATATATTTCTTCAGCTTTAGCACCAAAACCAAAAGCACCTAAAACTCCTGCAAGTTTACAAACTGAAGGTTCACAAGCATCGAGAAGATTTGCACCTTTATCGAGTTTTAATTCTCTACAAGAACTCGCTACTCTTGGTGAAACTATTCCTTTAATTTTTACTAAAAGAGATAATTCTAAAAATATTGGTGGAGTCAGAGTTAATAGCAAATTGATTTGGTCACAATTAAAAAGCCTTGGTACGTTTCAACAATTAAAAGCTGTTTTTATGCTTTCAAGTGCAAAAATTCCTACTAAACCTGACTTTGAAGGATATGCGATTGGTGATTTACTTTTAAAAAATTATACAAATTCAAAATTAGCTTTGTACTATAAAAGTCAATTAAGCACTAACAATAGATTATTAGAAACAGATAAATATCCAAATGGAACTTTAGCTAGAGAAAAAGATAGAAATAATAATGTTACTAATGATGTATTTAGTGTTGATTGGGATGAAGACAATACTTTTAACAATAAAATCTTTTGTGGAGTAAGAACTCCTACTACTCAAACAAGATTTGGTTGTTACGCTCCAATGCCAAACATGATGAGATTTCAATTGCCTTATGAATTAATCTTGAAAGCAAAAGATGCAAGTAATAAAGATGACATTACAAAAAAAAGAAAAAAAATTGCTAACTATTATCCTAGGTATGCAGGTTTTATGAGGATCAATAATATTGAGGTAGGAGGACGATTGACCTTAAATAAAAATGATGTGGTTCAATATAAAATCGGTCCATTTAATCCAATTAATGATGTTGGTGGAGATTTTAGTCCTTGGGGATTGCAAGATGTTAAAACTGCACTTGATTCTGACAGAGAAAGAATAGACGATAATATTTCAAAAGGAGATTCTTTTTTAATTGGTTCAGCAATAGGAACATGTGCAGATATTGAACCAAATTCATTATGGAGAGAAAATACTTTTAAAAGTTTTAATTTTTTAATTACTGATCTTGGTGCTGACAGTATTTCGCAATTAGACATGCTTGGCAGTAATGAACATTTAAAAGATAGGACAAAAGCTGCGTGGGAAATGAACACGTTACAAAGAGTTTCTATAGCTACTATTTCTAATAATAGAGAGTGTGATGTTACAGAAATAGGTTTAAAGTCAAAAGTATTTAAACAAATTACAGGTTTTCCTAATGTTAATAGTCATCCAGGAGGTTTTAGTTATTCAACTCCAACTGGTACATTAGAAACTTATCAAAACGATAATGGAAATATTACGTTAGGAGCACTAAACAAGTATGTAACAAGATATAGTTTTTTCAGATTACAAGCAAGAAGAGCCAATACTACTGAAGATTTTATAACTATAGATGATGGCAAACCTTTTGCAATTAAAGGTAGGACACCACAGTTTCAATATAATTTTATAAGAATAACTCATCCAAAAGACCAATATGAATTTAGGTTTTTACCATATCCAGGTAATGAAGTTAAGAGAAATTATGTAGATAACTTAAGTCTTGATAAGAAAATACGTTTATTAACTTCAGATGGTACTTTGCAGAGTTTTAATAATAATACATTGGGATTTTCAATAAATTATTCTGGATTTGATGTAAAACTTACAAAAGGTGATGCATCTAATTCTGAATGGTATTTAGGCACTGTTCCTGAACAAACTTCACAAGTAGTAGGTTTAAGTCAAAACAGTGTTGGTAATGTTGGTAGCGGAACTCAAGAATGGACAATACAAGAAGAAACTTTTGATGGTGATAATTTTACACAAATATTTGACCCTGCAGTATCTGAATTACCATTTAGCGATGAAATAATTGTAAATTTTTATTTTGATGATGGTTTTGAAACATTAACTTTTCCAATTAATACTGATATAAGTGAAATGTTTTATACTGTAGGTAGTCAAAGGTATCGTGTTGGAGGATTTGAGGTAAGACGAGAGGATGACGATATAGAATGGTTTGAACATAAAATCATAAGGGAAGCTTTATCACAAACAGGTGCAACTGTTATCAGTACACATGCTAATGTATCTTTATCAACTGCTTCTGGGCCTGGAAGCGGAGCAACAGTTACTATTCAAGGATTTAATACTGGTGGTCATTCATGGTTTTTAACAAATGGAGGAACAGGATATGCAAATAATTCAACGGTAAATATCCCTCAAGCAGGAACTTTCCCTGGTTTAAATGGTGTTCAAGTAATAACTTCAAGTCAAGAGTTTGTTACAGAACCTTGGCCTGACAATGAAATAGGAGATGCTGAAAAGAATAGAAATTTGCTCCCCTATGGTGCGATAGCTGATTTTATTACTTTTGAGGCTGAAAATCCAAGTCACCTAGATCAGCCAGAGCATGAGATTGTTTACATTAATGAGCAGGTTAAACAATATGGTAGTGCAATGCAATATCCAGACTTATCTGTTGCGGGTCTTAGATTAAATAGTGGTAAAGAATTTTCCACTTTTAGTCAGCTTTCTGTTTATTTTAAAGAAGGGTTGCATATAAAAAATCTTATAGATAATTCAATAGGTGCAAGTAATTTATTTCCTGATATTGTTTTTGCTTTATTAACTGATCCTTTAATTGGTGCAGGTGATTTAATTGGTGTTAGATCTGTTGATGAAGAAAGAATGAGAATAGCATCTAAATTTTGTAAAGCAAATGGATTTTTTTGGGATGGTGTAATTGTTGACGAAAAGAATTTAAGAGAATTTATTTTTCAAAATGCTCAATATTGTTTATTAGATTTTACAATATTAGGTGGTAGATTTTCTTTATTTCCCTCTGTTCCTTTTGATCCAAATACTTTTTTAATAGATAAAACTCAGAAACCATTTATAAAAGCTTTATTTACTGATGGTAATACAAAAAATTTACAGATTAGTTTTTTAAGTGCAGAAGAAAGACAAGACTTTAGAGGTTTTGCTACATATAGACATGAAAAAGAAAATGGTTTTCCTGAAGCTAAAGTAATTAGTAGAAGATTAATTACAACATTGGATAGCGATCCAAGAGAAAATTTTGATATGTCTTTATTTTGTACAAGTGAAACTCATGCACAAAAATTTTTAGATTATGCTTTGCAAGTTAGAAATAAAGTAGATCATGGTCTTAGTTTTGACACTACGCCACAAGCAGCGATGCACCTTGGTCCTGGAGATTACATAAGAGTACACTCAGAAGCTAGTCATACAAGTCGTTTTGCTAATGGTGTAATAACACAAGATGGAGAAATACAGTCACAGATTAATGTAACAAATGGAACAAATATAATATTTTGGAAACCAGGTAGTGCTGTTGTGTCTAATCCAACACCTTTACAAATATCTAATGGTAAGGCTTCTAATTTTGATTTACGGGGATGTGTATTTACAGTACCAGATACATCTGCTTCTGATCGTGTTTATAAGATTGAATCTATATCTTACGCAGAAGATGGTTTAATTAATATTTCAGCAAGTCATGCTCCTTTATTTCACTCAAGCAATTCACAATTAGACGGTAGATTAGCAATATTGCAATATAATAATAATGAAATTGTATAATTATGTCATTTCAAACTTTTCAATCTTTTCCTAATATTCAACCAAGTTCTAGAAGTTATACACCAGGATCTTATCCTCAGACAGAATTTATTTCACAGAATGGTGCTAAGAGTGTAATTAGATATGGAAATAAAAAAACAGATGCAAAACTTTCATTGGGCTTTACAAATATTACAGATTTCCAAGCAAATCAGATCTTAGATTTATATGATGCTGTTAATAGAGATTACGACTATATTTTTTTTGGTGATTCAACTGCTTTAGCAGGAATTAATGACACTAATTTACGTAATAAACAAAAAGAAAATGATAACACTGGAATTAAGTTAAGATATAGATTTGATGGTCCCCCTACAGTAACAAGTGTCAGACCTGGCATTTCTAATGTTCAATGTAAATTTGTCGCATGTCTTGATGGGGATTAGAATGAATTTAAAATTTATTTAAAACGATGGCTGGCTACTATTCAGGAAAAGAAGGTGAATTACTGATAAATGGTACAAAAGTTGCCAAAGTCAGGTCATGGTCTTTTACTTTTAATCAAGCGATATTAGAAACTGTATCTTTAGAAGATACTGATAGAACAATTATTCCAGGAATTAGAAGCTATACAGGAAATGCGAGTATTTATTATTATCAAGATTCTGCTGGATCAGGATCTGGCTCTTTAAGTACTCTGATAAATAATGTCATTAAAACAGGTAGTTCTGCTGGTGATGGTAGTAATACAGAAAGTACTACAAATTTTGTGTTTAAATTAAGAATTAAAGATGGATCAAGTAGCGGAAGATTTATACAATTTGCAGCACAACCTACAAGTTTGACAATGAACAATAGTGTAGGAGAAGTAATGGCAGCAGATTTAAATTTTGAAGTTAATGGAGCACCTACTGGCCTTGCATTATAAATGGCTATATATTTTGGATCTACAGGTTTTATAGAATTAAAACGTGATGCGCTAAATGCAGATTTAGCTACATCATTAGATCCTGCTGATATTAATACAACCAAGAAAAGATTTTCTGTAGAAGATGTTGTTGGTTCCTTAATAACAGGAGATCAGATAGAAATTGAAACTGTAGATAAAAGTAATTTAGAGTTATTAACTGGTCATAATTTTCCTGACTTATTGAAATTTATACATATTGATGAAATGGGTGGAATTAAGTTATATAACAGTTTTGCTGCTTCTTTAGCGGGTGAGACTTCAGATGCTCTACCTCTTAGTGTTCCTTCTTCAAAAAAAGATATTTTAATAAGGACAAGAAATTCTTCATTTAAACCACTTGCAAAAATTACAGAATTTGAAATAACTACTACTAGAGATACTGTTGATGTAACAAATTTAGGACAAGAATTTAGACAGCAGTATGAAAATGGACTTATATCAGGGCAAGGAACAATACAAACTATATGGCAACATAGACATTTTCAGTCGGATACAAATGACTTTATTAGTCCAGAATTTCCTGTTTACTTAAGTCAATTATTGGTAAGAATGAAACAGGGTTCAGATTTTGAAGGTAGATTTTATGTATATCATGATCCAGTACAGACTGTAGATAGTGTTTGGTATCAGTCTTCTTGTGTTGTTACGAATGTAGCGATATCAGTTCCTGCAACAGGAGTAGTTGAGGCGAGAATAGAATTTGTTACGAACGGAGAAATAAGATTACATAGTGGAGCACCACCAGCCTTCTTGTTACAGGAAAACAATAATAAGATCTTGCAAGAAGATGGTAATGGTATTTTACTTGAAGATACTTAAATAGAGATTTATGATGTACTTAACGACTATCTAACATGGCAGATCTACAAATTACACAACTAGCTGAATTAGGTTCAGGTAGTTTACAGGCAGCAGATCCTATAGCTGTTGCAGATGTTAGTGCTTCTGAAACAAAAAAAATCACTGCAAAAAATTTAGTACAAGGTGCATTAGGGCTTGTAGATGCTGCATCAATACCAGCTAATGCTTTAAGTTATCCTTTAAGTGCAGGGGAAATTATTACAGCTTCTCTTGCTAACGATGCTGTAACGAATGTAAAGATATTAGATGGAACGATAACAGGTGCAAAATTAGCTAATAACACAATTACAGGAGCACAGATAGCTGCAAATTCAATTACAGCAAATGAGCTTGTAACTGGAATTATAAATGCTTCTTCTATTGCAGATGCAAGTATTACTGAGAATAAATTAGCTGATTTAGCTGTAACGAATGGAAAGATTGCTAATAGCACAATAACTTTTGCAAAAACAAACTTTAGCAATGGTGATATCCCTGGAGCAAAATTAACTTCTGGTTCTATTACTTCTACACAGTTAGCTAATGATTCCATAACTGCAAATGAACTTGCTGATAACTCTGTTGATACAGCAGCTATTGTTAATGGTGCAATATCAGGAGTAAAAATTGCTACTGACACAATAGAAGCAGGTAATATTGCTAGTGGTGCCGTCGGTTCATCTGAGCTTGCAAACAATGCGGTTATAAGTGCAGCTATTGCATCAAATGCGATTACGACTGCAAAGGTTACAGATCTAAATATTACAACAAGTAAACTTGCTGATAATGCTGTTACTGCTTTAAAAATTGCAGATAATACTATTACTTCTACACAAATCGCTGCTAATGCTATTGGAGCAAGCGAATTAGCAGATAATTCTGTAGATACTGCTGCTATTTCTAATTCTGCTGTTACTGATGACAAAATATCAGGTGTTTCGGGTACAAAAATTACAGACGGAAGTCTTACGGCAGCTAAATTAAATACATCAAATCTTGATAGATCTTTAAATGTAGCATCTGGTAACTTAGGAATTAATAATGCTGTAACAGGTGGAGCTTCTTCAAGAAATGGTATTACTTATAATAGTGAGGGTCTTATTACAGCCACAGCAGCATTAGTTGCAAGTGATTTACCAGAAGCAACAGCCACTACCATAGGAGCAGTAAGTATTCCTTCTTCAGGTGGTTTAGCTGTTTCAAACTTAGGTGAAGTATCTATAAATAATACAGTTGTTGGTAGAACTCGTTCAGGTATTACATTTAATAATCAAGGATTAATTACTGGTTCGGTAGATCTTACTGGTTCTGATTTACCTGCTGCGACTTCCACTTCAAAAGGTGGTGTTATTATTCCTGCTGCCTCTGCACCTTTAGCTGTAGATGTTAATGGTATTTTATCAATCACAGATAGTGGTGTTACTCCTGGAACTCATATAAAAATTACTGTAGATTCAAAAGGTTTAGTGACTTCAAGTTCAACTCTTGTATCTGCTGATATACCAGATTTACCCACAAGTAAAATCACTTCAGGAACTTTTGGAACGAACATATTAGCTAATGATTCTATAACTATGGATAAGCTTGCAAACTTATCTACTGGTTTCATACAAGAGGCATCACCTGATATTTCTGATTTACCAACAGGTGTTTTTTGGTTACAGGAATCAACAGGACAGTTAAGAATATTTAATGGCAACAGTTTTTTCTCAGTAGGTTTTGGACGATTATCAGAAGAAAACTTAAGGTTCTGCGGTACTTTTGATGCAACAAATGGATTAATTGTTACATTAACTTCTTTTGGAATACAGTCAGGTTTTACTGCTGGTAATGCAATCCCTGCGGGGACGGCTGCTAATACAGGGGCATACTTTGTTTGTCAAACACCTGGAAATGGAACAGCAGTTGTACCAACAGTTACTTTTGATGCTGGTGACTGGTGTTTATGTATGGGTGTCAATGATTGGGATAGAATTGATACTTTATCAGGAGCAGGAAGTGTTAATAATTTAAATGATCTTACTGATGTGAATGTTAACAGCCCTGTCCAAGGTAATTTATTGCAATTTGGATCTACTGGTCAATTTACAAATGTACAAATCCTTGAAGCGGGAACTTTTTAATACGGTAAGATATGAGTATCCCATGTATATGGGTGATTTTATGCTTGTATAAGCTATGGCTTTAAGAATTAAATTAAAAAATAGTGTTGTACAGGACAGAATTCCTACAACATCTGATTTACCTGCTGTTGGAGAGCTTGCAGTAAATGCCAATATCAATAGTATTGGTGGTTTTATGCGAGCCAGTGATAATAGTATTGTAAAAATATTTGGGCCAGGAAGTTTATCTACTCCTTCTGCCAGTAATACAGTTGCAGGTATTTCTGAACTAGCAACTAATGCTGAAACAACTAGTGGAACAGCAACTGACAAGGTTGTAACACCTGCTGGTTTAAATGCTGTAACGGTAGCAGAGAGAACTACTTCTGATAGTACATATCTTGCATTGACTGGTGGGTCGTTATCGGGAGGTTTAACAGTTTCAGGAACAGTAACAGCTACTGCATTAAGTGGAGATGGTTCAGCTTTAACTTCTATTCCTGCTGGAGAACTTACTGGTACAGTAGCTGATGCTCGTATAACAAGTTTGACAGCTTCAAAGCTTACTGGTGCATTACCAGCAATTGATGGATCGGCATTAACAAATTTACCTGCTGGAGGTTTAAGTGATATTGTTAATGACACAACACCAGAGCTAGGTGGTGATTTAGAAACTAATAGTTTCAATATTCTTATTGAGAATGAAAAAGAATTACGTTTATTTGAAAATTCCTCAAATGGTACAAATTATACAAGTCTTAAAGCAGCGTCCTCAATAGCTACGAATACAACATTTACCCTACCAAGTTCAGATGGTTCAGCTAACCAATTTATAAAAACAGATGGTAATGGTAATCTTAGTTTTTCATCAGTCTCCGTTACTCCTACAGCTTTATATGCTTGGGACTCTACAAGTACTCAAGTTCTTTTAGCTAGTAATACTGAAATTAAAATTGGCGGAGCTAGAAAGCTTTCATTTGATAGAGATAGCAGTAACGCTAATACCGTATCGTTTATAGCACCGTCTTCACAACCTAACGATATTACTTTTACGTTGCCCGCAGCAGATGGTAGTAGCGGACAAGTTTTAAAAACAGATGGAAGTGGAGTCTTAAGCTTTACTGATGCAGGATCAGGTTTGGTTGGCAGTTCAAACGAAAAGTTATTTGTTGAAGCAGAAAACCAAATGGATAACAGCTTTACTACGACAGCAAACTTTAACTATGTTGCAGCTAGTCCTATGATTGTTGCTTCTGGTGCTACCCTAACAGTGAGTGCAAACTCCACCATGACCTTTGTTTAAAAGTGGATATATTTATAAATATGATTTACAATAGAAAAAACAGTTTTTAAATATGTCAAAAGTTATTGTTGACGAAATTCAAACTGATACTGCAGATGGAAATGTAAGAATTATTCCTAACGGTACAGGTAAGTTAGAGATTAAGGGTGCGGGTGGAGATGACGCAATGATTCGGTTAAATTGCTCTGCACAAACTCATGGTGTAAAGATAAAATCTCCCAATCATATTGCTGGTCAGTCTTATACAATGATTCTGCCAGATAACAATATTCAGGCTGGTAAGTTTTTGAGAGTAAAAAGCGTTACAGGAACTCCAGCAAATGAAGCAGTAGGACAGTTGGAATATGCAGATGCAGGTGGTGGTGGTGCTTATGATTTTGTAAGCAAAACTTCATTAACATCTACTGCATCTCAAATAGATTTTAACCCTACAGGTGGATTAAGTACTGGTGTTTATAAAATTGTAGGAAAGAAAGTTCTTAGAACTGCAACCTATAAAGTAGAAATTGCACCATTTATAAATGGAGGCAGCAGTGTTGTAACTGGTGGATGGGACTACGTTTATAAAAATTATGGTAATTATTCTCCTTATGTAAATAATTACCTGCAAGACCGATTAGTAATAAATCATGGTGGTACTGTTGTAGCTTACAGTGGGAATGATGGTGGTGAATCATTTGAAATAGACTTTAGTACTGAAAATAACAGTTGGATTAGAGGAATATCTCAAGGTCTAGGATCTCAATTAAACAGGATTGAATTTAGTGGAATATTAAGACACTATAACTATGCACCTGCAACAAATAGAGTATCTGGTTTAAGATTTACTGTTGACAATAGTGGTACTTTTAACGTAGGTACTGAAATGATTCTTTTCAAACTTAAAGAAAGCTAATGAACAAGTATTTAAATGGTGTATTAGTCGCAATGACTGATGCAGAAATCGCAGAATACAATGCAAGTCTTCCAACAGATGCTGAAATTCTTGCTGGAAAATGGCAAGATGTACGAACACATAGAAATTATTTATTAGCAGAATGTGATTGGAGAGCTTTTAGTGATGTTACTCTTTCTGACGAATGGAAAACCTATCGTCAGGCTCTTAGAGATGTCCCAACACAAAACGATCCAGATAATATTACTTGGCCTACAAAACCTAACTAAATTATTATGTCAACAATAAAAGTAGATACCATTCAATCTAGACAACACTCTTCCTCAACAATCAATCTTACTAACACTGGTGCGACTGTTAATGGTGATTGTACAGCTACAACTTTTTTTGGGTCAGTTGACCTTTCTGGTTTACTTAAAGAAGGTGTCAAAATAACTAATGGCAAGTTAAGTGATAATACAAATATTGATTTAGAAAATGGAATGGTGCATTACTTTTTAACTACAGAATCAACTACATCTACACCTAATATTAGATTTAGTAGTTCCGAGACTCTTAACAGTAAGATGTCTTATGGAGAAGTTATATCAGTGACTATTATCACAAATGCTGGTGCTGCTGGTTATTCTGCACAATTATCAATCGATGGCACTACAGGTTTTGGATTAACTCATTGGGTAGGAGGATCTGCACCTTCAGATGGTGGTACAGGTGGTGTTGATATTTACTCTTACACAATAATAAAAATAGGAGATGCTACATTTAAAGCGATTGGAAACCAAAGTAAAACATCATAATTAATGAAGCAAGATTTTTGGACATACAACAAACCTTTGTCAATGACAGGTCTTGGTGGTGGTGCTGCTTCACTGTCTGTTGTATCAAGTGGAGATCCTTATGATGCTGCTCATAGTGGATTTTTTTCAAAAAGTGCTAGTCCTTTAGATTTTGATAACTCATCCTATGATGAGTTTTCATCTTCTGGTACAAGTGGATTATCTGGCAATACGCATGATGCCTACGGATCTGCATTTTTTGATAATTATAGTCAAAAAATATTTGGTAATAACAATTACACTAGTGCTGTTGATCCTTGGATATGGGATTGGAGTAATGGTGGCTCATCCTATACTGGAAACGCTAATTTTTATGCAGTAAGCAGTAATGGCTCTGCTTTTGCAAATTTAGATAATGCCAATAATAGTGATACAGCAGGTGATCCGCACGCTGGCGGTTTCACTGTTGGTTATCTTGGAGATCAAACTCCAGTTTTAGTAGCTGCTGGCAGTTCTAGTAATCGTAGGTTTTATTTTTTTGAATATCCAAGCGGTAATTTTATAGGAAAATGCAATATAACTATTGGTGGGACTAATGGCCCTGAGTCATCTAGTATGCACCAAGCTAAAATAGCTTTTACTGGAACACATATCATAACAATGCGTAGAGGTTCTCACAGCAGTGGTAATGCTTATATGTATGGTTTTCCCATGCCAGCAAGTACATCAAATATAAGTACTGCTTCATCCAACGACATGACAGCAAACTTAAGATGGACAATGGGTTATGACGGTAATTTTCATGGATTAGCTTGGACAGGTGATGGTGTGATTATGGGAACAAATGGTAATAGACAAACTGCTGAATATAGACGATTGACTAACAATGGAATGAATGGTACAAGCACTTTAATAAGGTCATTTGCGTATGGAGAAAATCTTTGGAGTCTGGGAATAGATTATCAAAATAGAAAATTAATATTAGGGGGTTATAACGGTGACAAATATAGAGTTTTTGGAGAGTAAAATTGCTTGTGAGACAATATTTAAAATTAATAGTAAAATTAAACTAAAGCAGTAAATTATTATGTCGACAATAAAAGTAGAAGAAATACAACATCCGTCCAACTCTGATAACGCAGTATCTATAGCATCAGATTCTAGTGTTGCATTAAAACACAGTGGAAATCAGAAATTAGTTACCAGTTCAACAGGTGTAAGTATTGATGGAACGTGTACTGCAACATCATTTAGCGGTTCAGGATTAGGATTACCTGCAACAGGTGGTACGTTTACAGGTTCCGTTGTTTTTGAAGATGCAATAAATGAAAATGTATTTGCTATAACTGATGCTTCTTCTGTTGCTTTAGATCCAGATAACGGAATGGTTCAGACTTGGACATTAGGAGCAAATAGAACTGCAACTGATAGTCTAACCACTGGTCAATCTATGCTTCTTATAGTAACTGCAACTGGTTCTAGTTACACTTTAACTTGGCCTACTATGACATGGAGAGGTGGTTCTGCTCCAGACTTAGGTGGTGCAACACCTACAGCAATCGAATTGTTTAAAGTCGGAAGCACACTTTATGGGGCTACAATAGGAGATTTAGGATGAGATCGCATAGGCTCCGTGCTGCTGCTGGTGGTGGTGGTCTCGATGATTCTGCATATAGTGGATTTTTTACTTCTGGTGCATCACCTATAAGTATTGTCAATACATCTGCTGACTTTTTTGCGGGTAATTCTAATACCACTCATAATGGAAAAGGTGTATTTTACGATCATTCAGAAGGTAAAATATATGCTTCATGGAACACAGCAAGTAGTTACGCATGGAGTAATGGAGGTAGTACATATTCTGGTAATGCAAATCTTTATCAACCAAGTGGTTCTCAAACTGATTTAGCAGGGCATACATCATCAGGAATAGGTAGTACTGGTTCAGATATTACTGTTGCATATTTAGGCGATAATACACCTGTATTTGTTGCAGTTTCAGCTTCTAATGCAAGATTTTATTATTTTAATTACCCATCAGGAACTTATATAGGTTATCAAGATTTTACTACTGGTACATCAAATAATCCTACCAATGCAAATACAAGAGGCGTTTGTTATAGCGGAACTCATTTAATAACATTAAATAATAGTGATTTTGCGTTATATGGTTATGATATACCAGCAAGCACAGCTAGTATTAGTAGTAATACTATAAGTACTACAAGAAAATGGTCTAGTGGTAATAATGCTTCAAATAGCAATGGTTTAGTCTGGACAGGACAAGGAGTAATTCAAGGATATACAAATTCTTATTATCCCATCTCTCATTTCGGTGCTACTGAAATGGTTTTATCTGGAAGTGGTTATACTGGAACACATAGTCAAAATACATGGTATTACATTACAAGCTCAGCTAGTGGAGTTGCTAATTATTCTTTAGGAATGGATTACAAAAATAGAAAGCTTATACTAGGTGGTTATGATAATGATAGGTATGCGGTTTATGGAGAGTAAAATGATTATAATTATTAAAAGTAAAGTTCTTTTAAATTAATTATGAACTACGCAATTATTGATGGCACTACTGTAAAAAGCACTGGTACACTTCAAGAGTTATTTCCTAATACTAGCTTTTCTTCTGCTGGCCCTAACTCAGACTTTTTAACAGCAAACAACGTGGTAGAACTTATAGAAACTCTTAGTTATACAACACCGACACAAAAGCTATCTACAGTAGATGCTTATGTTGATAGTGGTAAGGCTTATACAGTTAAGGTAGAATCTACAACTTCAGATGAACAGACTACTTTAACAAATAATAAATGGGGAGAGGTAAGAATTGAAAGAGAACGTAAGTTAAAAGATACAGATTGGAGAGCTAGCAGCGATCTTACCTTGTCTGATGATTGGAAGACTTATAGACAGGCTTTGCGTGACGTACCAACACAGTCAGATCCATTTAACATTGCATGGCCTACAGAACCTAGTTCGTAAATCTGCATTGCTGATATCAATCTGAACAGATAAAATTTAAAATAATTATATTATTTTTATGTCAAAATTATCTAAGAGATGTGAAGAGCGTAAAGCTGAAGCGCAAGCTTTGGCAGATAAATATAACGCCTTAGATGAACAAGGGAAAAAATTAGATAATGAAAAAGCAAAGATTGATAGTGAAAAATCTCAAATTTTAGGTGAATTTAATATAAAAAATTCACAATATGCAGAATTGTGTGAGCTTGTGAAAGAAGAGGAAGTATCACAAGAAGTCTCAAGCGAAACTGTAGATTGACGCTAAACTGTTATTTAGTAATTTTTTTAATTAAATGCTAAAAAAACTTTTAACACTATCTGCTGCATCTGTAGCACTTAGCGTTCCAGCTTATGCAGGTTTCTACCTAAACCCAGAATTTAATCAAACTAACGTAGGCTCTGATTGGGGTGGTAATGCAATAGACCTTCATATCGGTTACGAAAACAGTGTGGGAGAGCACGGATCGTTCTACCTACAAGGTGGTCCTAGTTTCATCAATCCTTCTGTAGGAGATTCTGATACTAAGCTTTCTGGTAAAGTTGGTGGCGGATATGATTTAAGCGATAAATTAAATGCTTATGGTGAGTTC
>MDTG01132709.1_pt1 | contig 20055 bp, 15 predicted proteins | sample 811421 | NCBI WGS metagenome assembly MDTG01 (sample SAMN05326645, study PRJNA326480) | marine metagenome | isolation source: seawater | place: Pacific Ocean: South East | collected 2011
GCTTCGAGAGTCATACGAAGTTTGTCGATCATCTCGTCGATATGCTCTTTCTCAGAAGCAAACGGCGGCGCGACGATGCCGGAATCACCCGTGAACTTTACGTGCATGCCATTCCAGAACAAATCCTTCTGGGTTTGCGTACCCAAGGCTCCCGGCGCGCCCTTAGGGTAGAGTTCAACAGCGCCCAAAAGACCATACCCCCGAATATCCTTGACCACGTCCAAATCCTGCAAGCTGAATAGGCCATCCAAGAAGTAGTCGCTCAGGCTGGCCGCCTTTTCAAAGCTTTGTTCCTCTTCATATATTTTCTGCACGGCGATGCCAGCCGCACAAGCGGCCGGGTGCCCAGAGTAGGTGTATCCATGGAAAAATTCGATAGCGTTCTCGGGCGCCGCTTCGGTGATGGTCTTGTAAACGTGATCATCGACGGCCACTGCGCCCATGGGCTGAGCGCCATTGGTTAGGGCCTTGGCCATGGTCATAATGTCTGGCGTAACGCCGAAGGCCTGGGATGCGAAGGGCGCGCCCAACCGGCCGAAGCCGCAGATAACCTCATCGAACACCAGGAGAATGCCATGCTCATCACAAATTTCGCGGAGCCGCTCCAGATAGCCCTTTGGAGGCACCAAGACTCCAGTGGATCCGGCAATAGGCTCAACGAACACGGCAGCGATGGTGGAGCCCCCGTAGGTTTCACAAAACCGAACCAAGTCGTCTGCCATATCAACGCCCGTTTCTGGCTGACCCCTAACGAACAATTCATCTGAGTTCCAAGTGTGGCGCATGGCGACCACGTTTGGCATTACGGAGGTGAAGGTTTCCCGGTTTTTAACCATACCTGAAAGGGATACGCCTCCGATATTGACGCCGTGGTACGCTCGCTCGCGCGAGACGAACCGGGTCCGCTGTCCTTCGCCTTGAGCGCGGTGATAAGCCATCACCATTTTTAGCGCTGTATCGATAGACTCAGACCCCGAATTGACGAAGAATACATGGTTGATAGGATCAGGCGTGATGCGGGCCACTAGGTTCGCTAGCTCGAATGCGCCGGGGGTCGAAGTCATGAACGGCGACGCGTAATCGTTTTCCAAAAGCTGCTGGTACACGGCTTCGGCGATTTCTTTGCGGCCATGGCCCAGCGGGCAACAGAATAGTCCAGATGAGCCGTCAATCACCGTGTCGCCTTTGTGATTGGTCAGGTACACACCCTTACCGCCGACGATCAGGCGCGGATCAGCCTTGAACTCACGGTTCGAGGTGAATGGCATCCAGTGTTGTTCGAGATCGTTTGTTTGATATTGCATATTTATTTACTCCCGAAGGCCGCCTTGTCTGCATGACGGGCGTGCCCACAAAATCCGACAGACCAACAGTCAACTTACCCCGTTAGATAGTCTACCATAGACTTTGCCATGGCTCCAATAAATCCGATAATCTGCCCCTTTCAGGCATCTCGCCGACAAGCATGCCTAAGAACGAACGGGGATCGATTGCACCGCTGTACCCTTACGTGGCATGGTCATTGTTCTGAATTTGCTGAAGAGTTATAGGGCGCCGAAAAGAGTGATCAGCTTTCTTTTATTTTATCACTCACAATTTCATTTATTGAGACAAAAGGTCTCGTTTAAGGTAGTGCAATCTTGACGAGATGCCCTAATATTTGGTTTTACAAACACAAATTAGCATTAACGGTATTATTTGTATCATTATTCGGTTTTATAATATCTAACGCGAACTGGAGACGACCATGAAAATGACCACTGAAGAGGCCTTCGTTAAGGTCCTCCAAATGCACGGCATCGAACACGCGTTCGGGATTATTGGTTCAGCCATGATGCCTGCATCGGACTTGTTCCCGCAAGCTGGTATTACCTTTTGGGATTGCGCCCACGAAACCAACGCCGGTATGATTTGTGACGGCTATACCCGCTCGACGGGAAAGATGGCCATGGCTATCGCCCAAAATGGTCCTGGCATCACCGGTTTCGTCACGCCCATCAAAACGGCTTATTGGAATCATACGCCGATGCTTCTGGTCACGCCTCAGGCGGCAAACAAGACCATGGGCCAAGGCGGTTTCCAAGAAGTCGAACAAATGGCGCTTTTCAAGGATATGGTCTGCTATCAGGAAGAAGTCCGAGACGCATCGCGGATCCCGGAAGTCCTGAACCGAGTTATAGAACAAGCTTGGCGCGGTTCTGCACCAGCGCAGATGAACGTCCCACGCGACTTCTGGACTCAGGTCATTGACGTAGAACTTCCGCAAATCGTGCGTTTCGAAAGGCCGGCCGGTGGCACAAAGGCTATCGCCAAAGCCGCCGAGATGCTGTCCGACGCTAAGTTCCCGGTGATCCTATCGGGCGCAGGTGTGGTCATCGGCGATGCGATCACCGATTGCATGGCCTTGGCCGAGCGTCTCGATGCCCCGGTGTGTTCAGGCTACCAACACAACGACAGCTTCCCAGGCAGTCATCCCATGGCCGCTGGCCCACTCGGCTATAACGGCTCCAAGGCTGGCATGCAGCTCATCGCCCAGGCGGACGTGGTCCTCGCACTCGGCACTCGTCTGAACCCCTTCTCCACCCTTCCCGGCTACGGCATCGATTACTGGCCGAAGAACGCGAAGATCATCCAAATCGACATCAACCCCGACCGCATCGGCCTTACTAAGCCTGTGACTGTCGGCATCTGCGGCGACGCCAAGCAAGTTGCCCAGTCGATCCTGGCCCAGCTCTCATCCTCGGCTGGCGACACCAACCGCGAAGAGCGTAAGGCAATAATTCACCAGACCAAATCCGCTTGGGCTCAGGAGCTCTCCAGCCTGGACCATGAAGACGACGATCCTGGTACGGTCTGGAATGCCGAAGCCCGGGTCCGCGACGCCGACCGCATGTCACCCCGTCAGGCATGGCGCGCCATTCAGGCGGGCCTGCCAACGGAAGCGATCATCTCGTCTGACATCGGCAACAACTGCGCCATCGGCAACGCCTATCCGACTTTTGAAGCAGGTCGGAAGTACCTGGCGCCGGGCCTTTTTGGACCTTGCGGCTACGGCTTCCCCTCGATCCTAGGCGCTAAGATCGGCAACCCCGACACCCCCGTCGTCGGTTTCGCCGGTGACGGCGCCTTCGGGATCTCCATGAACGAGATGTCGTCTTGCGGCCGAGAGGAGTGGCCGGCAATCACGATGGTAATCTTTCGCAACTACCAGTGGGGCGCGGAGAAGCGAAATACAATTCTCTGGTACGACGACAACTTCGTCGGCACAGAACTGGACCCACACCTAAGCTACGCCAAAGTTGCTGAAGGCTGCGGTCTGAAGGGTGTCACGGTGCATAGCCAGAACGAACTGACCGAAGCCCTCAAAACCTCATGCGAAGAGCAGAAAAACGGTGTCACCACTTTCATCGAAGTCATTCTTAACCAGGAACTGGGCGAGCCCTTCCGTCGCGATGCTATGAAAGCGCCGGTACCGGTAGCGGGTATCGACCCCAACGACATGCGTCAGCAACAGGTCTAAGGCTCGCGCCAACGCACAAGACCCAGGGTCGGATGATGTCCTCTCTCATCCGGCCCTATTTTATGCTGATTATCGGAGGCTCCCCATGCTGAGCGACAAACCCTTCGAAATGCCTCCCTACCTGCTAGACCGCATTGAAGGTATGAATCGGGTGCGCATGGCTATCGCCGGCGCAGATCATCCCATCGCCCTAGAGAGCGCCCGCCAAGGTGCGGATGCGGGCCTGATCGATCCTGTTCTGGTAGGCGACGCAGATGTCATTCGCGCCACTGCCCGCGATATGGATTGGGACGTCGCCACCTTTGCGATCGTCGACGCCGTCGGCGAGGAGAAAGTCCCCGCCACCGCCGTCGCATTGGCTAAATCCGGCGAAGTTACATCGCTCATGAAGGGCCATTTGCACACCGATGCCCTCATGAAGGCCGTGGTCAATCGCGAACACGGCCTCCGCACGGCCCGGCGCCTTAGCCATATCTTCCACATGACAATTCCAGGCAACGACCGTGTCCTGATGATCACCGATGGCGCGGTCAACGTGCAGCCGGACACGGACACAAAAATTGACATCACCAACAACGCCGTCGAAATGGCACATGCGCTGGGCAACCCAAAGCCCAGGGTGGCTCTGTTGTCGGGAACAGAATCGGTGCTGCCCGCCATGCCGTCCAGCGTTGACGCCGCCAAAGTGGTGAAGCGCGCCAACGCTGGCGAGGTCAAAAACGCCATCGTCGACGGGCCATTTGCCTTCGACAACGCCCTTTCTCCGGACGCCGCGACACTAAAGGGCATGGATGGCCCTGTGGCTGGACAGGCCGATATTCTCGTGGTTCCCAACATCGAGACCGGAAACGGCCTGTTTAAGATGATGGTATATTTTATGAGCGGTCTGGCTGCAGGCGTGGTCATGGGCGCGGCCGTGCCGATCGTGCTCACGTCGCGCGCCGATCCCCCGGAAGCACGATTCGCGGCCACGGCCATCGCCGCAATTGTCGCTGACGCCACTACCTAATTGTCGACAAAAATATGGGTATTAGCCTAGGGCGCTATAACGCGCACCGACCCAGCGAACAATTTCCGCAGAATGTTTTGAATCTCCGGTGCCGCCCATGTCATGCTGCAGGTCACGAACGCCGCGGCGAAGATGGTCAACCTCAGTATTTACATAGAACTATGCTCGTTATTATTTTTATTTATTTAATGACGCCACTCTGGCCAGGGTCAATAATCCGCCCATCAAAAAACACTAGCGTCGAAAGACCGCGATTATGAACAATCTTACCGCCTGTCAAACCATTGCCCAATGGGTTGCCGCGTTCGATCTCGACCATGTGCCAGTTGCGGCGCAGACCGCCGCTATGCAGAGTTGGGTTGACGTTCTCGGCTGCATGGTAGGCGGCCAAACCATTGATGCGGTTATCAAAATTCGCACGTTGGTCCTCAACGAATACGGCGCGGGCCATTGCCGGATCGCTGGCACGGACCATACCACCTCGGCCACGGGAGCCGCGATGGCCAACGGTGCGTCGGCACACGCCCTGGACTACGATGACACCTCCTATGCCGGGGTCGTCCATGCCTCCGCTACCATAGCCGCCGCCGTTTTAGCCGCCGCCGACCATACGGATACTGACGGCCGTACCCTCTTCACCGCCTTCATTGCAGGTTCCGAAGCTGAATACGCATTTGGACGCGCCGCAAGCAACCAGATTTTCATGGATGGCTGGTGGACGACATCGGTGTTCGGCGGCCTCGGGGCGGCTGTCGGCGCGTCCAAGGCCTTCGGATTGAATATGGAGCAGACCGCGTTGGCTATAGCCCACGCCTTATGCCGAGCCAGCGGGCTCCGCATCGCTAACGGTACCGACGCCAAGTTTGTTGGCAACGGTCAGGTGGCTGCCCTGGGCGTCACCAGTGCGCAGTTCGCAGAAGCGGGTATTTCCGCTCCTCTGGATGCGCTCGAAGGTGTCAACGGCATGGCGCATCTGATCAAGCGCAGTCCCCTCGAACTCAGCCAGCTTGACGACCTTGGCGCACACTGGTCCATCCTCGATCCGGGCGTCTATCTCAAACCTTATCCCGCCTGTTCCGCGTCGCACGCCGCAGCCGAGGCGACTATTGAATTGCTGCACGAGAACGACCTTGGACCTGACGACATCTCGGCCATCGAGGTGGACGCGCCGCAAATCGTCATTGACAGCCTAGTCTACGACGTTCCGAACCGCGTGCCCCAGGGTCAGTTTAGCCTGCCGTTCATCCTAGCCTGCGTGATCCTGGACCGCGACTTCACGGTCGCGCGAGCTGGCCCCGACGCACTGGCCGATGCGGCGATACGGACCCTCATGCCGAAAATCTCAATGCACCACGACCCAGACTTGACTGCTAAATCTGAGGCTTGCGAGATCGGCCCCGAATGTGCTCGGGTGCGAATCAGAACGGCGGGCGGTAACACCATTGAGCGCTTCAACTCCGAAGCCGTTGGCGCTCCGACAAAACCCATGAGCGATATCCAGGTGGACACCAAGTTCCACGAACTGGCCACTGCAGCCGGTCACGCCAGACGCGCCGACGCCTGGCTCCAGCGCATCCGAAACATCGTCAACCTCGGACGCTGCCGAGACCTCTGGCAAGACTGAAGGATAGCCGAGCATGCAGAAATATTCGATCTTTTCCTTGGCCCGGAACGCGTTCACCAGTCACAAAAACTGGGGCCAGGCCTGGCGCAATCCTGACCCGAAAACGGAATATGACGTCATTATAATTGGCGCTGGGGGGCATGGCTTAGCAACCGCTTATTACCTAGCGAAGAACCACGGGGTCACCAACGTGGCCGTACTAGAGAAAGGATATCTGGGTGGCGGGAATACTGGGCGTAATACCACAATTGTTCGCGCCAACTACCGACTGCCGGAGAACGAATTGTTTTACGAGCATTCCTTGTCGCTTTGGGAAGGCTTGAGCCAGGACCTGAACTTCAACGTCATGTTCTCCCAACGTGGCGTTATCAACTTGGCGCACACGGATGCTCAGGTAGACGCCCACCAACGGCGCGGCAACGCTATGATCCTGAACGGCTCAGATGCAGTGTGGTTGAATAAGCATCAGGTGAAGGCCCGCGCGCCATTATTGGATATTTCCGACAGTGCCCGCTTCCCCGTTAAGGGCGGACTATTACAACCGCGCGCTGGGACAGCTCGACACGATGCTGTGGCCTGGGGTTTCGCTCGGGGCGCGGACGCGCGGGGCGTTGACATTATCCAGAACTGCGAAGTAACTGGGATCGATATTGAGAACGGCGCCGTCGTCGGCGTACAGACCTCGCGCGGCGCCATTAAGGCAAAAAAAATCGGCACCGCCGTCGCGGGCCACACGGGCCATATCGCAGCCATGGCCGGGATGCGCCTGCCTATCGAAAGTCACGTGCTCCAGGCCATGGTTTCCGAGCCGGTGAAACCCTGTATCGACACAGTGGTCACGTCGGGAGCAACGCACAGCTACATCTCCCAATCGGACAAGGGCGAGTTGGTCATGGGCGGTGACCTGGACTTATATAATTCCTACGCGCAGCGTGGTAATTTCCCCCGCATTGAGGACGTTGTCGCCTCTATCATTTCCATGTTCCCAGCCTTCAGTCGTCTACGCCTCATGCGGACCTGGGGCGGGGTTATGGACATGTCCATGGACGGCAGCCCAATCATCACCAAGACCGATATCGATGGCTTCTACATTAATGGCGGCTGGTGCTATGGCGGCTTCAAGGCCACGCCCGGCTCGGGTTGGGTCTACGCCCACACCATTGCCAACGACACGCCGCACAAACTTAACGAAGGTTTCGGGTTAAACCGATTCGAACGTGGCTACATGATCGACGAAGAAGGGACCGGTGCGACCCCCAACGCACATTAACAAGGAACGATACAACATGTTGGAGATCACCTGCCCTTACTGCGGCAAGCGCGCGCAAAAAGAATTTTCCTACGCCGGCGACGCGGGCGCCGCGCGCCCCAACCCAGTGGCCGGCACAGATCGGGATTGGTTCGAATTCGTCTACCTGCGCGATAACCCGCGTGGCCTCCATGATGAACTATGGCATCACTCGGCGGGATGCCATCGCTTAATCAAAGTGCGTCGCGATGTGGTCACGCATGAGATCATCGACACCGGCGCGCCCAGCGACAGCCTGAGTACCGGCGCGTCATGAACCATCAGCCATTCCGAAAGCCGACAGGCGGTAACATTGACCGGGGCCAACCAATGACCTTTACCTTCGATGGTAAGGCCTACCAGGGCTTTTCTGGAGATACCCTAGCCTCCGCTCTAATGGCCAATGGCGTCAAGCTGCTGGCACGAAGCTTCAAATACCACCGGCCGCGTGGCCTTACCGGATACGGCGTGGAGGAAGCCAACGCCCTAGTGCAACTACGTACCGGCGCCCGCACGGAACCCAACATCCCAGCGACGCGGGTTGAGCTCTATGAAGGCCTTGTCGCTGAAAGCCAGAACAGATGGCCAAGCCTGCATTTCGACATTGGTGCCATAAATTCCAGGATATCTAGCTTATTTCCATCGGGGTTCTATTACAAAACCTTCATGTGGCCGGCAAAATTTTGGCCCATCTACGAACACGCCATTCGTCACATTGCTGGCATGGGTAAATCGGCAACCCTTGAGGACCCGGACAACTACGCCCACAACTACCACCATTGCGACGTGCTGATCGCCGGCGGCGGTCCCGCCGGCTTGATGGCCGCCCTAAGCGCTGGACAAAGCGGTGCTCGGGTCATTCTGTGTGATGAAAACGCGAACTTTGGCGGCATGTTACGGGGCCGATGTGACACCATCGCGGGCAAGTTGGGACCAGAATGGGTCGCCGACACGGCAGCACGGTTGGCGGCTATGAAAAATGTCAGGTTGCTTCGCCGAACCACGGCTGCCGGCTATTACGATCACAACCTCATAGTCTTGGACGAACGGGTCGCCGACCACAAGGCTACGCCCGGGAACCACGAACCGCGTCATCGAATCTGGCACGTGCGCGCTAAGGAAGTGGTATTGGCCACAGGCAGCATAGAACGTCCCCTCGTTTTTACCGATAACGACCGACCTGGGGTTATGTTGACGTCGGCCGCCCAAGCCTACGCAAATGCCCATGGTACCCTCGCTGGCCGCCGCGCCGTAATTTTCACCAACAATGCGTCCGCCTACGCCGCCGCCGCCGATCTGAAGGCCGCGGGTATTGAAGTCCAAGCCATTGTTGACTTGCGCGATAGCCTCGAGGCGCCCGAGCTGGAAATCGCCGCCAACGCGAATATCGGCGTACTAAACGGCCATGCGGTTGTCGCGGCACATGGCGCAAAGTCTGTTCATTCAGTGACGGTTATGCCGGTCGATAGCAACCTCACGCCTGTTGGGGAGGCCCAGGAAATTCTATGTGACGTGGTCTGTCTGTCGGGCGGCTGGACACCTAGCGTACATCTCTTCTCGCAGTCGCGCGGCAAGCTCCGCTATGACAAAACTCTGTCCGCCTTCGTCCCAGATAAAAGCTTTCAACGCGAACGTTCCGCCGGTGCTTGCCAGGGTGCATTTCAACTGGACGCCTGCCTGCACGAAGGCGCCAAGGCAGGTGCTCAGGCCGCCGTCGCAGCCGGGTTCGCTACCACAGCCGCGGATGTGCCCAGCTGCAGTGCCGATGCTATCGTCAAACCGCGCTTACTCTGGACTATCCCAACGCCGGATCATCTGCCCGGAGGTAAACAGTTCGTTGATCTGCAAAACGACGTCACGGCGGCAGACGTGGGCCTAGCCTATCGGGAGGGCTATCGCTCCGTCGAACACTTGAAACGTTACACCACCCTCGGAATGGGTACAGACCAGGGTCGCACTTCAAATGTCAACGGCCTCGCCATTATGGCAGGGCACCGATCGGAAGCCATTACTGCCGTCGGGACGACCACGTTCAGGCAACCCTTCACGCCAATCCCAATGGGTGCCGTCGCTGGCTTGAACGCCCATGATCACCTCGCGCCGGTCCGTACAACGCCACTCCATCACTGGCACGAGAGCTCAGGTTCCCCCTTCGCCCCGGCCGGGCAGTGGTTGCGCGCTCAGGGATATCCAAAGGATGGTGAAACCCTGGAGCAGGCGACAATGCGCGAAGCCAGGCATGTGCGCGAGAAGGTTGGCATCGTCGACGTGTCAACTCTCGGTAAGATTGACGTGCAGGGACCGGACGCGATGGAATTCCTAAACCGGGTATACATAAACAGCTTTTCCAATTTGACGGTCGGCAAATGCCGTTACGGCGTCATGCTGCGCGAGGATGGATTGGTAGACGATGACGGTGTGGTGACGCGCTTAGCGGAAAACCGCTACATGATCACCACCACGACCACTCATGCCAGCGCGGTTATGAATCGCCTCGAGTACCTTCTGGATGTGGACTGGCCGACGTTGCACGTCCACCTGTTATCCGTCACCGACGATTGGGCCGGCATCGCTGTTGCGGGACCAAAAGCGCGCTTAGTTTTGACTAAGCTGACCACCGCCGATATTTCCGACACCGCCGTTCCATTCATGGGCTATGCAGAGATCGACATAGCCGGCGTACCCGTGCGACTATTCCGGATTAGCTTTTCCGGAGAACTGGCTTACGAGATCAACATGGCGCCCGACGCCACGCGCACAGTGTGGGACGCACTTTTGAAAGCCGGTGCCGACCAAGAGATCATTCCCTACGGTTTAGAGGCCATGAACGTCCTCCGCATCGAAAAAGGGCACGTGGTCGGTGGTGAATTAAATGGCCGTACCACGGCTGACGGCTTGGGTTTTGGTAAGATGATGTCCACCAAAAAGGCATTTGTCGGTCAGGTTCTCGCCCGGCGCACAGGGTTAACGCGGGACGATATGCATCAATTGGTGGGGCTTGTACCCACCGACGAGAGGACCCGCATCCCGCGTGGCGCGCAATTGATTACCGATCCTGAAGCCACTAAACCGGTCGCCATGCTGGGCGAGGTAACCTCCCAATGCATAAGCCCAAACCTCGGCCACCCCATTGCCTTGGCCTTGCTGAACGGCGGTCGCGCGCGCCACGGGGAAACCCTAACGGCTCACTCGCCAATCACCGGTCAGACCGTGATGGTAACAGTGACCGACCCCATCTTCATCGATCCCCAAGGAGAACGGCTCCGTGGTTGATTTAACCCTTTCCCTTGCGCCCGGAACCTACGGCGCAGAAAATCGCGAAGGCCCGGGCGTCACGGTCTCCAAACGCGAAGGGCTGCACATCTTGCACTTAGCCGGCGATCTCAGCGATGCGGATTTCCCCACCGCCGCACGCCACGCCCTAGGCTTACCCCTACCTCAATTGGCGTTGGAAACCCGTGACGGGCATGGCGTGCGCATCCTTTGGCTGGCGCCTAACCGCTGGCTTGTGGTCAGTAGCCACAAGTTGGAAGCGGGAGCTTTTGGCGCGAAAGCCTCGGTTAACGACGTGGGGCAAGGCCGCTCTGTACTGCGCCTACGCGGGCGCAGCGTCCGTGACCTATTGTGTAAAGGCTGTCCAATAGACCTGGACCCACAAGCCTTTCCTGCCGGCCACGCGGCGGCGACTTTACTCGGCCATCTTAATGTTGTTATTGATTGTATCGCCGATGATGTCTTCGATCTCTACGTGACCCGTTCCTATGATCATTTTATCCACGACTGGCTGGTCCGCGCAGGGAAAGAATTCGGCGTCAGGATTTCTACCACCTAATCCTAACGGTTACTATTTGAAGCCCCGGGAGTTTCAGATCGCGTCTGGTTCTGAAATTTAATAACCTGCAATCTTAGAGACGATCTCCTTGTAAGTTCTGGAAAGATGTCGACACACATTTACGCTGTACTTGCGGAATTGTCGGGAGTTTTTTGGGTTCGGCCAAGACGAACAGATCTCCATGTGGCCCTACTCCGCCGCAGCTTCTACCAACAAAGTTTCCCCCGGCTTTACGATTGAGAAGTCCACCGCCACGCGTTCGACAGCCATGTCGTCGCCCTCAAATGTCACACGCGTGAACCAGGAGTTTTCGAGGTCGCGGGTTTCCGGAAAGTCGGTACGGAAATGGGCACCACGAGAATCCTCGCGAGCCTCGGCAGCCTTGACGATGGCACGGCTTACAAGAATGAGGTTCTTCAAGTTCATCCAATCGTGCCAAGTTAGATTGTAGGCAACGTTCGTGCCGTCAACGCCAACCTGATCAAGGCTCCTTTCCAGATCAGCCAGCTTTCCTGTCGCCCGGACCAGACTGTCCGCGTCGCGAAGGATACCAGCGTCCTCCCACATAAACTCAAACATATTCTCGCGAATACTCTCCAGGTTGGCGGGCCTGTTCGCAAATGGATGGCGGCAAGATACGAGGGCCGCATCAATGGCGGTTAGGTCCGGATCGCGCCACTCCCCCTCTGATGGAACCCACTTCGCTATGGCATCGCCCGCCAAACCGCCGAACACAGTGGAGTTCCCAACGCCGTTTCCGCCCAGTCGGTTGGCACCGTGCACACCTCCCGTATCTTCGCCGGCTGCAAAGAGCCCGGTGATCGCCGTCGTGCAATCCACATTGAATTCCACACCACCCATCATGTAGTGCGCTGTAGGCACTACCTCCACATCGCCACCGACCAGGTCAAAACCGCAGTCGGCGCAACGTTCAACCATACCCTTGAACATCTTACGCACGGTGGAGTGGTCTAAATGCTTCATGGTGATGTAAAGGCCACCGTGTTGAGCCGTGTTGCCGGCCCGCATCTCTGTTAACATGGCGCGCGAGACTATGTCTCGCGTAGCTCGCTCGTTCCGCTCATCGTACTTGTGCATAAAACGTTTTTTATCACCAGCTAGAAGGTACCCACCGAAGCCGCGCAAACCCTCTTCAATGATAGTGCCGGTGATCCGCGTGTCTTTGCCGGCGATCAAGCCAGTCGGATGGAACTGAACCATTTCCATGTCTCGCAAGGGTAACCCGGCGCGCAGCATCATGGCGAGGCCATCGCAGCTCTTATCCCCACTTGGTGTGTGGTACTTGTACATGGTCGGCCCACCGCCGGTGCCCACCAATACGGCTTTCGCCTTAACAAAGGCAAATTCACCTGTTCGCATATCATTCATCAACACACCTGAAATAGCAGCGCCGTCAGGCGTCTTGATCAGTTCCACAGCACGGTGGTCTTCGAGGCGGCGCACCCCATGGTTCCAAACCTGTTCGGCTAGGCGATTGATGATCTCGATCCCCGTAAGATCGCCTTTGTGGACCGTGCGATCAAAGGTCTGTCCGGCAAAGGCCTTTTGGTGGATGGTACCGTCCGGATTGCGGTCAAAGTAGCAACCGAGCTCGTTCTCCAATTCACGTATGCGGACCTGGGATTCCTTCACCAAGATCCAGGCCAATTCCTGATTGTTTAGCCACTTGCCACCTTCGATAGTATCCATGAAATGCCGTTCGACGGAGTCTCCTTCGGCCAAAGCAACATTGTAGCCGCCCTGCACCATCCGAGTGCAGCCAGTCTTACCAAGCAAGCCTTTAACGGCGACGGTGACGTCTAAATTTGGCGCCCCCTGCAGACAATGCAATGCGGCGAACAGGCCGGCACCGCCAGAACCCAGTATCAAGACGTCCGTATTGAGCGTTCGGATAGCGCTGGGGGGCATGTGAAGTGTCTCCTTAGTCAGTCAACGTCAAGCCGGCGACGGCTTGTAGCACTAGGATCAAGCAGCATTGAGAAGATACACCAAAGCAATAAATAAGCTGAGACCGGCAGTGATGGTCACAATGGTCTTCTGACCGTCTCGCCAAGGCAGAAATTCGACGGCCAGAAGACGCAGCCCGCCCGTCAGATGCGCAGCTAGCAACAGGATCAACATTGTCTCGGCGGCCTTGACGATCGGTAAATCGGTCCAAGTCAGGAACCGATCAAACTGGGCCACGTCGTTGAGCCCCATATAAAGCACCTGGAAGTGCACGGGTAAAAAAAACGCCAACAGAACACCCGACACGCGGTGCATGACAAAGGCCCAATAGTTGGGATGATCACGGTGCGCCGGCCTCATGCCGCGCCTCCCAATGTATAGAACCCCCAGACGACCCGGAAGCCGAGCACGGCGATGAAGGTCGCGGCGATGAAACAGAGAAGGTCTACCCGGGCTCGCGATAGCTTTGTCATCTCCGAGAGTATGGCACGGAGACCGATGGGCGCGTGCACCACAACGGCGGCGACAAAAACCGCGTAGAAGGCAAACCACACACCGCTTCCTGCGACCCGATCGATGATTTCTGCGGCCGACAGCCCACCCTGAACAGCCCCGACGATAGTCACCAAGTGTACAATTATGCAAAGCGCCAGCACCAAGGCGCTGACCCGTTGGGCTAGCCAGAGGTGTGCTTCCCTCTGCGCGTCGGCGGTGTCTTCGGGATGTTTCATTTCAACCGGCCTTTCAGGGCGGCGAGGGCTGTTGCCCGTTTCAAACCGGCGATCGCGCCGGTAGGGTTGAGATGCTTCACACAACGCTCCACACAACCCTGTTGCGAATGGCAAGCTTGGCAGCCACCCGCGCCGGCCACAGCCTTGAGGCGTTCTATCCCGGCCACGTCGCGTTCGTCATTCATGAGGGTCCAGGCCCGGTTCAGCGCGGCAGGACCCAGGTAGTCTTTGTTCCAGGCGACCACGTCACAGGCTGAATAGCAAACCCCACAACCAATACATTCGATGCCGGCGCTGGCGACCTTACGTTTCGGACTGTCGGGAGAAACGGCAGAGAAATCATCGTGGCGTGTTTCGGAGCCATGGAACTGCCCCTTCGCCTTCGCCCACTTGTCGAAGAAGTCTGTCATGTCGACTGACAGATCCTTAATGACCTTGAGGTTGCGAAGCGGTGCTACGTCCAATTTTCCTGTATCGTCTACGACCTTGTCCACGTGGGTTCGGCATGTCCACCGAGGACTTCCGTTGACGGTCATAGCGCAAGACCCACACACCCCGACCCGACAGGCAAAACGATAGCTTAGGGACGGGTCGATGTGGCGTTGGATGTAGGTGATCACATCCAGCACGGTTTGGCTCTCCTGGCGAGGCACCTCATATTCCTGAAAATGCCCCTCTTGGGCTCCGCGCCAGACTGCAACTGTGAGGGTCTCCTGGCTCACTGCTCCTCTCCAAACTCAATGACGCAACCGAACGCGTTCTCCGGCGTTATCCACAAACTATCGGGCGCATTTTCATAGGCAACATCGTTCTCACCCATGCAGGTCCGTACCGCCTCAAGGTCCTCAACAGCTATCCGGTATCCGCCGAAACGGCCTGACGGCGCGGTCACCCCAGGAAACCGAGCGGCGAAGGCCGTCGGCGACAGGATGCTAACCTTGGCAGCTAGAGGATCAAGCACCAAACCGTTCATAAAGGTCTCCGCCGGACCTGCATCCCCAGCGACAAGAAACACTTCGTTGATCGTTCGCGCGCTGTTGGCATGACGTTGATATTCGGCCTTCCAGAAAAGATCAGGACGCCATTGCTGGCATGTGAAAGCCATCGCGTCGGGGAGTGCGGGCACTGACGCGAAGGCCAAGGTAAAGCCCACCGTAACCTCGTTCCCATCAGGCAATTCGGCCAGACGTGAAAAATCAAACATCTCATAGGTGGTCAGGCCGTTCGATTTGAAATCGTTGCGATCAGCGGCAGCATCTTTTGTCTGCATGACAATCATGCTGAGGCCCTGGCCACGGGTCAGGTAGTCGCGGTTGTAGGCGCCAAAGCTGAACGCACCAGGCCCAGATTCGGTTACGTCTTCGGTCTTGGTTACACCAAGAACCTCGAGAAAGCATCCCTGCAGCTGCGCTAAACGGTTACTCGTGCCAAAGGGATGCTGGGCTCGAGGGGTTAGCGTGAAACCAATTCGTTCATAGAATTCAGATGCCAAATCGAAATCATCAACGGCCAGTACCAGGTGATCAAGGGCGCGGCTCATGCGACATCTCCATAGATTGTGATCGCACCCGTCGCCGGGTTCACGTCGACCTGATCGCCTGTTTTGATGGTGTATGTAATATCCGTCGCGAACCGATCGACCAAGGGGAACTCGGCGAAGGCTGCCCCTTGGGCGATGATCGGATTGGCGTAGTTGAGTAAAAGCGCCACCGGAGCCATATTCCGAGACGTCATCTCGCGAAGCATCCAAGCCGTTGCGACACCACCCTTCGCCGCGTTCAAAACCAGAACCTTGCCCACGTAGTTCTCGCCGTAGAGTTTGTGGGAGGGACGCGAAAAGACGCCTTTAATCCGGTCAAGGTCATAGCGGGCCGAAAAGTTATCGGAGGCGACTAAGGCTTCGCCGGAGACAGACGGGCCAATACCCACGTGGCCTTGAATGACAGTGCCCATTAGACAATCCTCCCGGCCACTGCACTATCGATACAGCGTTCCATGTCGGCCAACACGGGCTCGTACCCATAGCCACCGATGATGTTGGTCAGCTTTGCCGAATTGGTCATCAGGCGCGTCCAGTCGTTCGCCTCACCCAGCTCACGGGCGTGCATCTGATAGAAACAAACCCCTTCCAAAACGACGGCGCCGGCGTCTTCAATCGTTTGCGTGAGCCCCATGCGGTCGGACGCATGCTTGTTTTCCGGGTTCGTGGCAATTAAGAGCGTCACGCCCTTGTGCACTTGGCGGCCTTTGAGAAAATACGCACAGCGCTCCATCTCCAGGAGGGACAGCTGTGGCGCGGCAAACACAACCACATCGAGGGCGTCATCCGCCGCGTCGTAGCCGGCGAAAAACTCCTCAAAATCCACCTTGCCGATATTAGTCGGGTCTGGGGGCGGACCGTCAAAGACAGTCTTCAGGTCAGGGGCCTCCGGCGTTACACCAATCATATGGAATAGAGCCGTGGAACCATAACTGGCCAGTGCCGCCCCAAAATGTTTGAGATCGTCCGAGGTTGGTGCGGGGCCGTGGATGCCGTTGATCACGGGCACCTCATAATAAGATGCCATCCTACGGCCAACGAGCCCCCCAAATGCCCCCCATTCAGTCCAGGTCGTGGGCCGGTGCGTCACATCGAAGCGTACCGTACCGCGGCGCCGTTCGTCCAAGTGGAAACCGTAGCGCGGCGTACGCCCCGTAAGCGCGGCCGCCAGAGCGGACGGCCCACCCTCGTAGTTTGTGCGCGCACCGTGAACAGAGTTTGAATAGATGACGACACCCGTATCACCCATGGCCAGGTGTTCACCCAACACTGGAGGCATCATGGTCTGGTAATTGATGCAGGTGTCGGTCATCAAAATGCCGATCGCGCGGAATGCCTGATCGGCGCGCCGTTCAAGTTCGACATAGACCGGATCATGATTGATCCGTTCATACGCGTTGAAATCAGCGCCACGCGGATCGGTGATAGTGGGAATACACACTTTGCACTGGTCCAAGGGCATAGCGGCTAGATCTTCCAGGAAGTGGACTCCGGCCTCGCCCAGGCTTTCCGTATCGGCCATGATGTGCGCCTGCGCCACCTGAACCATGTTTTCTGCATCGAAGAATCGGCCAATCTCTATTTGTTGAGCCATGGCGCGCTGACGAGCGGGACCCATGTTGCCGTCCAGCATAGCTTGTTCGTGATCGTTGAGCTTCATGCCTCGACCTTACCGAAAAATGTAGGTGGGCGACGACCAGATGAAGTGGCCGTCTTCCTGGGTGATGCGAACATAAAGGGCGTTATCCCGATCGTCCGCGAGCTTTATGCGCCGTTCCACAATCGCCGTGGTGTGCGGGTTCTCGTCCGGCAAGCGGAAAATCCGGATGCGCCGGTCGATGCCGCCATTGGCGAAGATCATCTCATCATAGCCGATCTCCGCGATGCTGATCGTCTCCTTTACCAGTTCCGTATCGATGGTGAGTGTACCGCCTTGCGGATCGTCCAACCAGGCATCGAAACCGCCAAACCCTCCAGTGGTCAGCGCCGTCCACTCGATCCGGTCCGATCCCGTCTGATCGAACCGCTTGTCCAGATTATAGCGATTGATGACGTCCAGGCGTTCATACGTATTCCCGTCCAAGATGGCGTTGCCATCCCAGATAGTCTCGCGGCCCCGGCCCCGGTATTCGGACCCTTCCCAAAGCACCCGTATGCGCCGTCCTAGATCGGCCTCGATGTACGGGCGGACCACCTCCACGGTCTCCAACCCGTTGCGCACATCGATACGCTCAATGGGGCTTGAGGCGTGGACATCGATGCGGAAAGTCACCTCGTCATCGCCGGACCTCAGAATGTCGCCCATCATGGCTTCGGAAACCATCTCGGACGTTGTATCGCCCAGGTTCGGGTCCTCAGCAAACTGCTCGGCCGGGTTGTCGAAATGCACCCGCGCGTCCAACACGATCCGGCAGCCCGTGGTGCCATAATGGTGACGCTTGCGGAGCGCCTCCATAATCCCGGCCCGAGAGTGTACGGGCGCCAGCATGCACGACAGCCCCCCGTAGGAACCAAACTTGGTCGCCCCTGGATGCGACGCACCAGGTCGACCCTTGTGACCGTCGGAGTTGGATAGGATACCGACCCGATAGCCTTGCTCAAAGGCGTCCTCAATAAGCCACTCGAATGTTCCCCAGGCGGAATGCACCTCCACGGAGCGCTCCAGTTGGTTGTCGTGGGCCATCTTGATATCAGCGTAGCGCCCACCAATGTGAGCGAAGACGGTACAGTCCTCCCCTTTTAGATCCTGAAAAAGATCGGCGGCAGAATTGGAATCGGTAGTCACATCGGAGAGGTCGTTGACCAGGGCATGGGACGAGCGGTGGATCTGCCGCCCCTCTTTCATGTGAAGAACGTTGCGGTCACCGCCAAGGCCTGTATTTCCCGACCACTCCCAGCCCGGGAACACAGTGAACCGGCCGTCCTCGTTGAATTCCGCCGACAGTTCGTTCAGGTGCTCCCAGAACTCTGTGGTGATCTGGAAGTCGTTGCCCTGGTGCACGCAGACGTCCAGAAAAGCCTTATCGCGACCGAAGTCATAAAAGTCGCGGGCCGAATTGGTGCCGATGGTCTCTTCCGACTGACCATGCAGGTCGCCCCAATAAGGCAGCAACACGGTGCTCTCTAACACGCGCATCGGGTTAGCACGACACGCGACATTACCGTCCATATCCACCAATTCGATGATGAGGTCGCCGGTCTCGGGACAGCGGAGATCCTCAATGATCAAGGAAAAATCACCCTCCTTGAATGTAACGCTGTCCGACAGGCCATCGACAGACATGTTGGTGCAAACTTGGAAGGTCTCTGAGCATTGATTACTGGGATTGCCCCAACGGTCCTCGCCTTTCAGGCACAGACGGAACGGCTGGCCAGCGGCGCGACAGGTAGGCGCGATGGCCTTCCAAAGCGTCGGCGGACCGGGAATGATGGCAATCTCCGGTTGCTCTGGCAATTCCACATAGTTGTAGGTCGCGATGGCGTCGACCAGGACCCGAAATTCGAAGGTATGTTCACAGAAAGTCTGGAGCCGAATTCCGGGCGAACCATGACGGCGGTCGCCAAAGCGAATGCTAATCTGGTCGCCTTCGCGGAGGAAGCCCCGCACCACCTTGATATAGAGCGTCTTGTCCCAAGGCCGGATGTTGCGCTTCATGTCGTACTCCACATGTAGCACAGCACCGTTGGATGCCTCGACGGTGGTGTAGTTGGGCCCGGTCGGGTCAGTGAATTGGGGTCGGCCCATGTCGGAGGCAAAGCGATGTACCACCTTGATCGACCCCGTGTCGTCGATGCCGAAATAGCCGGCCGTGTAGGTTATTGTGAATTCTTGGAAGGATCCCGCCTCGAAGGCCCCGGTGGGGCTGACCATAGCGGAACCCATTTTTTCCGGCATATAGGTGGAATGCGGCATATTAGTCACCTCCTCTACGGCAGCTTCGGCTGCACTTTCAGTTTTCGAGCATTCGGCGGCACATAAACAACCTGATAGCTTAAGGGCGTGTCGCGGAACCCAAAGCCCTGGATATGCAGGACAAGGCCGTTGATATCTTGATCCAATTCCAGATCTTCGGTCACGTCAATCGGCATGGTTTCTGCCCCCACTTGCTCCACAACGCGCAGCGTCGGCGCATTGAAGCGTTCCCGCAACAAAATGCGAACATTCAGGTTGTCAGCCTTCGCGGCGGGGTCGTTCAACAGCTTGGCAAACCGCGCGCCTGGCAAATAGACCCGCGAGACAGCACGGAATTCGTGGTTCACGTCAATATCGCGGTCAATGCGAATATGGAATGCTTTCTCATGCAGAAAGGCGGTCCAGGGCCCCCCCGTCGCCGCCTTGATCACGTCGGTGACCCGCGTGTATACGGGTAACAGACCCTTGCCGTCGGGGGCGAGGAACCGAAAATGCCAGAGTTCGTCCAATTGGGTTGGACTGTCGGCGACGAAAGTGCCCGACCCATGGCGGCGCACCACCGCGCCCCGCTCCGCTAGATGCGACAGGGCCTTTTGCACAGTGCCCAGGCTGAACGGGAGCACCTCGGCC
>MDTG01217505.1_pt1 | contig 20055 bp, 16 predicted proteins | sample 811421 | NCBI WGS metagenome assembly MDTG01 (sample SAMN05326645, study PRJNA326480) | marine metagenome | isolation source: seawater | place: Pacific Ocean: South East | collected 2011
CCTCTATCTTTGAGGAAGAGGCTCCCGGCACATGTTCAAGAAAGTAACGAAGCACAGCTGGAACGACCCCCGCGGCGCCATTGGTTGGCGCTGTGACAACTTTGCCCCCGGCAGCGTTTTCTTCACTTACTGCCATGGCATAAACGCTCATCCAATCACTGATTGCATGCGGGAGGGCTAAGTTTTTTCCCTGCTCGGCAATTAGCGCATCGAAAATACCTTTAGCCCTTCGCTTTACATTAAGTCCCCCTGGTAGAATTCCATCTCTAGTCAAGCCTCGATCAATACAGTCGGACATTACTTGCCAAATCTGCTTGATGCCTCTTGTAAATTCTTCATGACCAATTTGCGAGACCTCGTTTTCCCGTTTCAATTGCGCAATGCTCTTTCCAGAATTTTCCGCCATAAGGAGCATTTCATGAGCTGTTTTAAAAGGATAGGGGACCGGCCCTTTAGCACTTTCTTTGGGATTGTGTGACATTTCTTCTTCATTTAGTACAAAGCCACCACCGACTGAATAGTAGGTTTCTTTTAAAACGACGTCGCCTTGCCGATCAGTGGCCATTAAAACCATTCCATTTGCGTGACCTGGTAGGTTGGGACCAAAGTCAAATTGTAAATCGAGTTTGGGATCAAAGTTTAGTGGTGAAAGATCTGGCGCAGTGATAATATGTGTTGCGTTTATAACTGCGAGCGCTGTCTCTGCTTCGTCAGGATCATAGTTTGCTGGATCAAAACCGGCGAGTCCTAGGATTGTTGCTCTATCAGAGCCATGCCCTGCACCGGTGAAGGCCAAAGATCCGTGCAAACGTACTTTCAAGCCATCAAAGGAATATGGCGAGGCCCGCATCAGTTCAAGAAATCGCGCCGCTGCCACCATAGGTCCCATTGTATGAGAGGACGATGGCCCAATTCCGATTTTAAATATTTCGAAAACGGACAAAAACATTAAAAAGGAACGCCTTCCGGCGGATCAGGTAAAGTTGGATTTGAATAAACCGCTTCTCCAAGGCCCTCGCATAGCGCGGCCTCTAGAGCGCTTTGCCGCAGCTCAAGTGTTTGGCAAAGCTTTAACCAAGTTGGCCAAGAATTAAGATCAAACCAACTTGTTTCGTCAAGTGGATAAAGTGCCATCCATCGTAAGCAGACAGCCAAATAGATATGGACCATGTTAAGATTGTTTTTTTTACGCGACGAAGCTTCACACTCTAAGGCGCGATTGATCAAGTAAAGATGCGATACGAGCGTCCACTTCTGTTTGCCAACGACTTCTCGTTGCAACTTTGTTTCCCCGGTCGTGTAGTGATGTGGATAAAAAAGAATTCGAAGTGCAGGATGAAGGGTATTTGAAATCCAGAATAGCCACTTGAGAAGTTCTGCTCTGATGATATCAATAAAAGCCACGGCCAGCGCTCTATGCCCATCAGATAGCCACAGTAAAATGGCTCGGGTTTCAGAAATAAATAAGGCATCCGTATGCAAGACTGGAATTAACTTATTAGGATTAAGCTTAAGGTAGTTCTCACTTTTCTGTTGGTTGATTGTGCGGTCAAACAACTTCGTTTCAAAAGGCAACCCAAGTTCCAAAAGGGCGATTCGAATAATCAAGGATGCATTGTCCGGGGCATAATAAAGAGTGTAACACATAGTAAATATTTTATAGTGTCTAAATATTTTTGATTTTTGAAAAACGACGGGTCGAGCTGCAAACGTGCCATTGAATCCAAGAGAAAGCTCTAAAATCCTAAAGATTTTACGGTTTTCTGTATCTGCCCCCTCGCACATTCTGTTGTTCTTGCCTATAACTCCAAAAATTGTAGGAGAACGATAAATGTCCCAGGCGCTTTCAGGGGCCGAAAGAGGAAAATCCAGCGCTGCAAAAACTGCGGCAGCTACTGTTGAAAGTGGTATGAAGGTTGGCTTAGGGACGGGTAGTACGGCGGCATGGCTGGTAAAACACCTAGCTGTAATGGTGCGTGAAAAGGGATTAAGGATCGAGGCTGCGGCTACGTCAGTCCAAACCGCTAACTTGGCAGCAAAACTTGGTATCAAGGTTAAGCCTTTGGATGAAATTGGTTGTCTTGATTTGACGATCGATGGAGCTGATGAGTTTGATAATCAGCTCAACCTTATCAAGGGCGGTGGTGGCGCGCTGTTACGTGAAAAAATTGTCGCCCGTGCTAGTGACCAAATGATTGTAATAGCCGATGCGTCTAAGGATGTTGAAAAACTTGGTAAATTTCCAGTGCCGGTTGAAGTTATTCCGTATGGGCTAGCCTCGTCACGTTCCCTAATTGAGCAAACTTTGCGGGATATAGGCTACCCCAATGCCGGGATATTCGTTCGTGAAAAAAATGGACAGCGGTTCGTCACTGATGAGAGAAATCACATACTTGACTTACACCTTGATAGAATTTCAGACCCGTTAGAGCTATCTCAAATGCTGAATGGGATACCTGGTGTTGTAGAAAATGGGCTTTTTATAGATATGTGTTGCTCGGTTATGATTGGCTTTGCGGATGGGACCTCAGAAACCCGAAGTCTAGAAAACGCTTAAACTACAACGTCCGGGAGGGAATATGTCACTAAACTGTTTGCAGACATTGGAGACCGAGTATGTCTTTTGACTTTGATCTTTTCGTAATCGGTGGCGGTTCAGGAGGGGTGCGAGCAGCACGGATAGCAGCTTGTGAAAAGGGTGTAAGAGTAGGATTGGCAGAAGAAGACCGTTACGGTGGAACTTGCGTTATCAGAGGCTGCGTTCCGAAAAAGCTTATGGTATTTGCAAGTGAAGTATCTCACGCACTACCTGAAGCTCGTGGCTATGGTTGGGAAATTGATCAGGCGCGTTTTAACTGGAAGTTATTCCACGGTAAACTTAACGAAGAGTTAAATCGTTTGGAAAGAGTTTATCGAAACCTTTTAAAAAAAGCGGGGGTAATCACATTTGATCAACGCGCAAAGGTTGTTGATGCCCATACTATTGAACTTGCGAATGGGGAAAAAAAAACTGCGCAGTATATATTGATAGCTGTTGGCGGTGTGCCTGAATTCCCGGATATAAAGGGTATTGAGTTTGCTCTGAGTTCGAATGATATGTTCCAATTTAATGTTTTGCCGAAGTCCATTCTTATCGTTGGTGGAGGCTACATAGCCTGCGAATTTTCTGGAATTATGAATGGTCTTGGAGTGCAAACTACCCAATATTATAGGGGAGAGAAAATCCTTCGCGGCTTCGATGATGAAGCGCGCGGGATCGTTACCGATGAAATGCGCAAACGTGGAGTTGACCTTAAGTGCGGTGTCAACGTTTGTGAAATCGAAAAAACAAGTTCAGGTTTACGCATCACGAATACTCAAAAAGAGCACGCCAAATTTGACGCTGTAATGTTCGCAACAGGACGTAAGCCCAAAACCATGGGTCTTTTTTCGGAAGATTTGTCTGTAGAACTTGGTAAAAAGGGTGAGATTACTGTCGATGCCTATTCACAAACTCGCGTTCCATCCATTTTTGCAGTAGGAGATGTGACTAATAGGATTAATTTAACCCCGGTCGCAATTCATGAAGCAATGGCCTTCATAAACACAGTTTTTCGTGGCAATCCGACCCCGGTCGATCATGATTTGATCCCTACTGCAATCTTTACGCAGCCTGAAATGGGGAGCGTTGGCCTTTCAGAAGAAAATGCGGCTGCTCAAGGACCAATCGAGGTCTATGTTGCCAATTTCCGTGCCATGCGCCAGTCTTTCGCTGGAGTAGATGACAAATCACTTTTAAAACTGGTAATTTGTGCCAAAAGTCGCAAAGTGCGTGGTTGTCAAATTATCGCACCTCAGGCAGGAGAACTCATTCAACTTTTGGGAATTGCCATAAAAATGGGAGCAACTAAAGAGGATCTTGATCGAACTATGGCCGTCCATCCGACAATCGCGGAAGAGCTAGTTACCATGAATGTACCTACGCGTAAGACTTGACTTATTAAATAAGGTACCCAATTCAGCTATATCGAAGGGTTTAATGTATGACCGACGAAGGGATAAAAAAGTTATGACTGGGAATAATGGCGGTCCTTGGGGCGGCGGTAGTGGGGGTGGCGGTGACGATGACCGCGGCGCGGCTAATAATGGTTCTAGACGACCGGGTAAGTCTGGCGGTGGTCAGGTCCCGCCAGAAATAGATGATATGCTGAAAAAAGGCCGGGAACAGTTACAAGTGCTCATGGGCGGTCGCGGTGGATCGGGCCAAAGCGGTGGTGGCGATCAGGGAGAGGGTCCTCGATTAGGGCGTGGAGCAGTTTTTGGGATTGGCTTTTTGGCAATTATCTATTGGGTATTTGCGAGTTTTTATCAGGTTCAAAACTTTGAGAAGTCGGTAGAGCTTTTTCTAGGTGAGTATTATCAGACAGGAGACGAGGGCTTAAACTTCGCACCATGGCCTCTTGTTACCTATGAAATAATACCGGTGGATCGCGAACAGACAGAGGATATAGGTGTTGGTCGTATGAGCGGCGATGAAGGGTTAATGCTGACAATGGATGAAAATATTGTTGACATCGATTTTCAGGTCGTTTGGAACGTGTCGGACCCCGCAAAATTTCTTTTCAATTTGCGCGAACCACGTAACACAATCCGTGCGGTATCAGAGTCAGCGATGCGGGAAATTATTGCACAATCTGATCTAGCCCCGGTTCTGAATAGAGATCGCGGCGTTATCGCGGGTCGTTTGGGTGAGCTTATCCAATCTACTTTGGACAGCTATGGTAGTGGAGTGAACGTGGTCCGGATTAACTTTGAAAAGGCTGATCCGCCTGATGAAGTTATTGATGCATTCCGCGCAGTTCAGGCTGCAGAGCAGCAAAGGGACAGATTGGTGAAAGAGTCCGATGCATATGCAAATAGAGTACTTGCTCAAGCGCGCGGTGAATCTGCGCAAATGATGGAGGAAGCGGAAGGTTATCGTGCTAGAGTGGTCAACGAGGCGACAGGTGAGGCTAGCCGGTTCTCGGCCGTTTTGGAAGAATACGTTAAGGCACCTGAAGTCACCCGTAAGAGGCTTTACATCGAAACTATGGAAGAAGTTTTGGGGTCTTTGGACAAAGTTATTATAGATGAAGGCGTTGGAGGAACAGGAGTCATTCCATATCTACCACTTAATCAATTGACTAAGGAGGCGAAATGATGCGCTTAATTAATGTTATCGTTGGAGCTATTCTTTTATTGGTGGTTGTTGTATATTCGTCAGTCTATATAGTTGATGAACGTGAAAAAGTACTAGTTTTGCAATTTGGTCGTGTCGTTGCAACAAAGGAAGACCCAGGACTTGCTTTTAAGGTACCGTTTATCCAGTCTGTGGTTCAATATGATGACCGTATTCTAAGCCGTGATATCGATCCTCTAGAGGTCACCCCATTGGATGATCGGCGGCTAGTGGTGGATGCTTTTGCAAGATATAGGATAATTGACGTAAATAAGTTCCGTGAGGTTACCGGTGCGTCAGGTGACACCTCTATAAATGTTGCAGGAGATAGACTGGATCGGATCCTAAGTTCACAAACGCGTGAAATTCTCGGCTCGGTAGCTTCTAACGACATATTAAGTTCAGATCGAGCGGCTCTAATGCTGCGCATTCGCTCTGGAGCAATTTCCGAGGCCCGTAATATGGGAATTGAAATAATCGATGTGCGCTTGAAACGTACAGACCTCCCACGCCAAAACTTGGATGCAACATTCGCCAGAATGCGGGCCGAACGAGAACGCGAAGCGGCAGATGAAATCGCTCGTGGGAACGAAGAGGCACAAAAGGTTCGTGCTTCCGCCGATCGTACTCAAGTTGAGATAGTGTCAGAAGCTAAGCGGGAATCGGAGATTATTAGAGGTCTCGCTGATGCTAAAAGGAACTCTATTTTTGCTGATGCTTTTGGTGCTGACCCGGAGTTCTTTGAATTTTATCGCTCTCTGACGGCTTACCGGAATTCGCTCAAAGGGCAGAATTCAACCATGGTAATGTCGCCGACATCAGAATTTTTCAACTATTTGAAGTCGGACGAAGGGATAAAATGATTGAGGCTCTTTTGTGGGGTATTGGTCTGGTGCTAGTGATCGAAGGGATGGTATATGCTATGGTTCCTATGATTATTGATAACCTTTTACAGGCTCTTAAGGATTTGCCGGTCAGTGCACGTCGCAGATTCGGCATTCTAACAGCGTTGCTCGGTGCTGTGATCCTTTTGGCTGTCAGCCGTTATTTTTCCTAGGGCAGATATGTCTAGCCGGAAATCCATCAATCGCCAAGAATAATTCCTAAGCTATTACCAGTTCACCTTCTTAAAACTAACATAAAAAGTCGTTTTAACCAAAATGATATGCAGATCGATATATAGGAGCTTATATTAATGTATCATTCACTTGTTAATGGAACCATCCATGTGAAAGGTATTACTGACATAATACAAGTTCGCAAATTTGGATGGGAAGTATTACTGATGTCCTTCTTGCTGCTTTCGCAGACCTTTAGCGCAGCAGCTCGCTCATCACCTGAAAGTTTTGCAGATTTGGTTGAAGCAAATAGCCCAGCCGTGGTTAATATTACGACTTCTACTAAAGTGGCAGAGAATGTGGTCCCGAGGGGTGTTGTCCCAGAAGGTAGCCCATTTGAGGAGTTATTTCGTGATTTCAGTGACCGTAATCCAAATAGACGCGGTCCGCGCAATACATCAGCGCTTGGCTCCGGGTTTGTTGTTTCGAAGGATGGTTATGTTGTGACCAATAATCATGTGATTGATGGCGCTGATGAAATCTTAGTTGAGTTTCCTGATTTGACGGAATACTCGGCCAAAGTTGTTGGAATAGATAAAAATATTGATATTGCACTTCTGAAGATTGAAGTTGATAGGCCTCTCACATTTGTTCAATTTGGCGATAGTGACCTGTCTCGAGTTGGAGACTGGGTAATGGCTATTGGTAACCCTCTAGGGCAAGGTTTTTCGGTCTCTGCGGGTATCATTTCCGCTCGTAATCGCACATTGTCGGGCAGTTATGACGATTACATTCAAACGGATGCTGCGATCAACCGAGGCAATTCAGGTGGCCCTTTATTTAACATGCAAGGTGACGTAATCGGCGTTAATACAGCCATCCTTTCGCCAACTGGCGGATCTATCGGAATTGGGTTTTCGATGTCGTCTAATGTGGTAGCCCCCGTTGTAGCGCAGCTAAAAGAGTTCGGGGAAGTACGTCGCGGGTGGCTTGGTGTTACCATTGGTCCGGTGACGAACGATATTGCAGAAACACTTGGTATGGACAAAGCAGCTGGCGCGATAGTCTCTGACATAACTGCTGGCGGCCCTGCAGACGAGGCGGGAATCGAAGTTGCAGATGTGATCGTACTCTTTGGTGGTCAAAGTGTTTCTGACTCTGGTGAACTTGTTCGTTTAGTTGGTAAGGCCGCTGTGGGCTCAAAAGTAACGGTAGTGGTTATGAGAAACACACGTCGTAAAATGATCGATGTTGTCTTAGGTCAACGTCCTCAGAATTTGACGGCGATGCCGCAATCAAGCATCACGCCTGAACCTGAACCTGAACCTGAATTTGAAGGTGTGGCCGGCTTGACGCTTTCAGAAATTGATGAAGCACTTAGGCAAAAAAAATCTTTACCTGAAACCGCCAAAGGTTTGTTGGTTGTCAATGTTGATGAAACATCTGATGCTCACGCGAAAAACATTCGCGTTGGAGACATAATCACAGATGCAGGTCAAATGACGATCAACACAGTAGATGAGCTTAAGTCACAGATATTGTCGACAAAGGAAGCTGGGCGGAGTTCGATACTTCTGTTAGTTCGACGTGATGGGCAGCCGAGGTTCGTTGTTATTGACATCAAATAAGTCAAACAGCCAGGATGTAAGGTAATGAGAGTGCTCTAGGGAAATAAATTTACCGTTATTTTTAAAATAGCCTCGTTTCGAGGCATTGTTAACTTGCTTTATCACAGGGCTGCAAAGCTTACAGTTAAGCGTATAGGCCGTAACGGCTGTGAAATGACGGGTTTTAAATTTATAGGAAAAAAGGTATAATGATCAAATACGCCCGTTCTGCGTCCCCCTGACCAGCTCAAGATTAATGCAGCGGTAAGCTATTTTAACACAGAAGCCGAATTTTATGTTTGTTTTTTTGGGAAGATCTCTTGATTGTCAGAGGTAGATAGCTCGAAATCTCTAATGAGATTGTTCGGTGATTTGCGTCCAGTACGCTCATGTGATTCTATTACCCGTTTATGGAACGCATCGTGCCAGAAGATTGTATCTCTCAGAAGCTAGTAGAAATCTACTTAATGAAAAACATCAATTTCCTTTACCGTGGTGTAAAGAAAAACTGGTAGTGGAATCTTTGGAAATTGACTCAACTTGGGGTTGGGTTAGCCCGTCCAAAAGGTGAGAGATATCTTCAATTTTTTCTGCTACGACATTAACTACACCTGATCCGCGTTTCAGCTTACCCGTGACTCGCAAAAGCCGCCCTGAAATCACGGCACGGCGGAATCGCTCAAATAAATTCCGCCAGATAATTACATTCACGGTACCAGTTTCATCCTCAAGGGTGATAAAAATAACTCCTTTAGCAGTTCCTGGGCGTTGGCGCAAAATGACTAATCCTGCCACAATTAGAATTGTCCCTTCTGGTACGTGCTCTAAACGCTTTGCTGGGCAGGCGCTTGGTGGCTGGGGCCAAGTATATTTCATTTCACAATTTAAATGTAAGTCTTAAGTTAGAACAAAAGTAGAACAAAATTATTTTTAAGCAAGGGGTATTTTTTTACTTCCAAATTACACTGGAATAATCCGCAAAGCCCTATTAGGAAACACTGAGGCAAGAACGACTGAGGAGTTTTTCGGAAATGGCCAAGATTACCTACATTGAACATAATGGTACGGAACATGTTGTTGATGTTGCCAATGGCCTAACGGTTATGGAGGGCGCGCGCGACAACAATATACCTGGAATAGAAGCAGATTGTGGCGGTGCCTGTGCTTGCTCAACCTGTCATGTATACGTTGATCTTGCCTGGGTAGATAAGGTTCCCGCTATAGATGATATGGAAGAGGATATGCTCGATTTTGCATTTGAGCCTAACCCAGATCGCTCTCGTTTAACCTGTCAAATTAAGGTAACTGACGCCTTAGATGGTCTTATTGTCCAAATGCCTGAAAAGCAGATTTAAACTCTCATACAATACTAGAGCCCACTTATCTTCACAAGAATTACAGCGCACAAATTCCAATATCTTTTCGAAAAAAACCCTCTAACCAATCTACCCGCTCCACCAAAGAATATGCTAAGATGCGCGCTTCTTCCAGATTGTCGGCCCTTGCGGTAACATTCAAAACACGGCCACCAGTAGCGGTCAGCTTATCGTCTATTAGGGTTGTCCCAGCATGAAAACAAACAGATTTTGACGTTTCAGGCAATTCATTAAGCCCTTTGATTACAGATCCCTTTGGATATTGTCCCGGATAGCCTTTAGTCGCCATTACGACTGTTATTGCAAAATCGTCAGCCCAATTAACCCGTGTATTAGCTAAAGTGCCATGCGCAGTGGCTTCAATAAGATCAAAGGCCTGTGCCCCGAGCCTCATCATCAAAACCTGGCATTCTGGGTCCCCAAACCGAACGTTATACTCCACTAACCTTGGATTCCCGTCTTTAATGATCAAACCAGCGTAAAGCACGCCTTGGTAAGGCGTACCCCTTTCTTTTAAAACACTCAAAGTTGGTTCCACGATTTCTTTCATTGCTTTCTCTAACGTAACTGTATCGAGTATCGAGGCAGGAGAGTAGGCCCCCATGCCCCCCGTATTAGGACCTTTATCTCCGTTAAACGCGCGCTTATAGTCCTTTGCAGTTCCGAGTGGTAATGCTGTTTCTCCATCACACAGAACGAAAAGCGATGCCTCTTCGCCCTCCATAAATTCTTCGATGACAACTGCAGCAGCTGAATCAGCGAATTGCCCAGAAAAAATCGCGTCAATTGCATCAAGAGCTGTCGCTTCATTCATTGCAATGACAACACCTTTTCCAGTTGCAAGACCATCAGCTTTGACAACAATCGGAGTGCATTGCATTTTAACATATGCTTTAGCCGCCTCAGCATTTGTGAAGTGCGCATAAGCCGCTGTTGGAATTCCGGCATCTGAACAAACTTCTTTGGTGAAATTTTTGCTTGCCTCAAGTTGGGCTGCTGCTTGATCAGGACCGAAAGTCAAAACCCCCGCCCTTCGAAGGGCCCCTCCAATATCAGCCACCAAGGGCGCTTCTGGCCCTATAATCACAAAATCAACGTTCTGACCTTTTACGAAATCTATCACAGTAGCCGCGTTCATGATGTCTAAGGAATAACATTCTGCTATTTGTGCTATGCCAGCATTACCTGGCGCGCAGAGTAGCGTATCGCATTTCGGATTTTGCTTAATAGCCCAGGCAAGAGAATGCTCTCTACCTCCACTCCCTAAGATCAATATTTTCATGCGATGATCCTCTTGGACTTTGCTAAGTTGCGCTTTAAGCTTATGCTGATTTTTATACAAGTAAGCAATGACTATGGAACTAATCGATGATCCAAATCCTGGTTTGAACCTGCCGCAGTTTAGCGTTTCAGAAATTTCTGGCGCCATTAAACGCGTTGTGGAAGGTGAGTTTGCGAATATTCGGGTTAAGGGGGAAATTGGGCGGGTTTCTTTTCCTCGGTCTGGCCATGTCTACCTTGATCTTAAAGATGAGCGTTCGGTATTAGCTGCGGTCATCTGGAAGGGCGTAGCCGCACGCTTGCAAATGCCTCCCGAAGAAGGGTTGGAGATTATTGCGACAGGACGCATTACAACTTTTGGCGGTCAGTCGAAATATCAACTTATAATCGATGATATGAAACCAGCAGGTGTTGGTGCGCTGATGGCAATGCTTGAAAAGCGCAAAGCCATGCTAGCCGCTGAAGGCCTTTTTGAACAAAACCGCAAAAAACCCATCCCCTTCCTTCCAGATGTGATCGGAGTTGTGACATCGCCTTCAGGGGCTGTGATCCGCGATATCCTGCATCGTCTGCGAGACCGGTTCCCTCGTAAAGTGCTGCTCTGGCCTGTTGCTGTCCAAGGCGAAAAATGCGCCTCAGAAGTTTCTAGGGCAATTGACGGATTTAATGCCCTTGACGGAGGCGAGCGATTTCCGCGACCTGATGTCTTGATAGTTGCCCGCGGTGGTGGATCACTTGAAGACTTGTGGGGTTTTAGTGAAGAAAGTGTCGTGCGTTCTGCAGCAAGTTCAGACATCCCGTTGATCTCTGCAGTAGGACACGAAACAGATACCACCTTGATCGATTTAGTATCGGATTTACGTGCTCCGACTCCGACGGCTGCGGCGGAGCTTGCAGTGCCAGTAAGGCATGAGCTTTCTGCTTCACTTTCAGAACATGGGGCTCGCATGTCTCGTGCACTTAGCACGACCCTTGAGTGGCGGCGGCAACGACTTCAGGATTTGGGAAGGGCTTTACCAAAGCCGGACGGGCTATTTACGTATGATCGCCAGAAACTTGACCATCTGGCTGAGAGCCTTCCCAAATCGTTATATATTCGCATCCAACTAAGCAAAATGCGGCTGCATAATGCAACTGTTTTGCTACGCCCCTCAACAGCGTGTTCCAAATATAAATGGGCAAAAGCAGATTTTGCGCAGTTATGGCCCCAATTTAATAAAGCGCTTGAGCGTTTTATTAATCTACGTGACGGCGAATTTACAAATCTTTCAACTCGCCTTGTGCCAAATCTGGTGGTCCGTAAAATGCGACACAGTCAGGAAAGCTATATCCATCAACAAAAGGCGCTATCGCGTTTGGTTGAGCTTCAGATGTCCCAAAGATTTGAGCAACTTTCCGCGCTGGATCGATTGCGTGAAATGCTTGGCTATAAGGAAACGTTGGACCGTGGTTATGCCGTTATTCGCTCTCGTGGCAAGGTGATCAAATCTGTTACTTCGGCAAAATCAGCGGCAACGCTAGAGGTGGAATTCCGTGATGGTAGGTTTGAAATCCAATCGCACAAAAATGTGTTTACTCAATCTAAAGATTCCGGTTCCGATCAAGGCAGCTTGTTTTAAACGTCCACAATCGATACTTTGCGGTCCAATTAGGTTGAAACTCGGTAAGCTTTGCAAAATGGCATTTTTAGATCATCACCTTTAATTTCCGCGATAATTCAAATTGGTCCAAAAAATTGCTAGCACCGCAAGTCTGTCTTAAAGCCATAATCAAAACAAATGATCTCACCTTATTAGGACAATTACTCAAGTTGCGGCCTACCATCCGTAAAAAACTATCTTCCGCAGACGTTTTCACTTAGTAGATCTGTACTTTAGATGGTAGCGCTTCCACTATAATACGATGAATGGCTTTAGGTAAGTGCACCAAATTCATCGATGGAAAGCATATGCGGAAGATAGGCGAGAAAATCAATAAAGTAGACGAAAAAGAAAGATCAGCGTCATAGGTTTTGCTGGCATCTGTAGAATTGAAATGTAAAAGCTATGTTTCCGCTAGCAGACTTTTGCTACACCATATGCGATAAGTGAAACGCATCTGGGCTTTTGAATGTCGTTTTTTAACTTCGCCATTAGCTGAAATGGTTCTATATATTACAGTTAAATTAGGACGGAGCAGCCGCTATGGCTTTGGATGACCGCGAAGGTGTTTGGAAATCGGGGAAAGGGCGTGGGCGTAAAACCCCCAAAGGTCGTCAATATAATGATAAAGCGATCGAAGATGTGCGTGCATTACTCGCGGGCCGCAAAGTTAAACGAGATCAATTAATCGAATTTCTGCACTTGATCCAAGATACTTATGGCTACCTTTCTGCCGACAATCTCCGCGCTTTGGCTGAGGAAATGCGTTTGTCGATGGCCGAAGTGTACGAAGTGGCAACTTTTTACGCTCATTTTGACGTGGTGAAAGAAGGTGAAACACCACCGCCGGCACTAACGATACGAGTGTGCGATAGTCTTAGCTGCGAATTAGCGGGCGCGGCCCAACTAAAATTGGAGCTGGAAAGGGGCTTAGATTCAAACGAAGTTCGCGTGTTACGGGCGCCCTGTATGGGCCGCTGTGACAAAGCGCCAACACTGGAACTTGGCCACAAACATATTGATAATGCAACATTCAGGAAAGCGAAAAAAGCTATTTCTGACAAAGACATTCATGCAGAGATCCCAGCTTATCAAGCTTTAACATCTTATCGCGCAGATGGGGGTTACCATACCTTGAAAAATTTTCGCGATAAAGGAAATTGGGAAGATGTACAGGAAATAATTCTGTCGTCTGGTTTGAGAGGTCTTGGTGGTGCAGGGTTTCCTTCGGGAAAAAAATGGGGCTTTGTGCGTATGAACAAAGGACCTCGATATCTTGCTGTGAACGGTGATGAAGGAGAACCTGGGACTTTTAAAGACCGCTATTACCTTGAGCGTACTCCACACCTATTTCTTGAAGGTATGCTTATTGCAGCATGGGCAATTGAAGCGGAAAAAGCGTTTATTTATATGCGGGATGAATATCCTGCAGTGCTGTATATCCTTACCAAAGAAATAGAGGCCTTAGAAAGTGCGGGGCTTGTGCCGGCTGGCTATATTGAGCTTCGCCGAGGGGCCGGTGCTTATATTTGTGGTGAAGAAAGCGCAATGATTGAGAGTATTGAAGGAAAGCGTGGAATGCCCCGCCACCGCCCACCTTTCGTTGCGCAGGTCGGAATTTTTGATAGGCCAACTCTCGTTCATAATGTGGAAACACTGTATTGGGTTGCGAAAGTCTGTAGGGATGGGCCTGAAATACTTTCATCTGTTGAAAAAAATGGTCGGAAGGGCTTGCGCAGTTATTCAGTTTCCGGGCGAGTAAAAAAGCCTGGCGTTTATCTCCGTCCCGCTGGATCAACGATAATAGATTTGATTGAGGCTGCCGATGGCATGCTAGAGGGTCATAAGTTTAAATCTTATCAACCGGGGGGACCATCATCGGGTATCTTACCCGCACATATGAGCGATATTCCACTAGATTTTGATACCCTGCAACCACATGGATCTTTTATCGGTTCTGCGGCGGTGGTGATTATGTCCGATAAAGATAAGGCACGCGAAGCAGCGCTGAACATGTTGCGCTTTTTTGAAGACGAAAGCTGTGGGCAGTGTACCCCTTGTCGTGTCGGATGTGAAAAAGCAGTGAAGCTGATGCAAGCGGACAAATGGGATCAGGGCTTGTTAGAAGAAATAAGCGCCACCATGGTCGACGCTTCAATCTGTGGATTGGGACAAGCAGCTCCAAATCCCATCAGAATGACGATGAAGCACTTTCCGGAAGAAATTTGAACCTCGCTAAACGGTTTAATGCAAATGCCTCATGGGCACTTTCAAAACGGATCAAAGCAGATTAGATGCAAAGAGTTGAACAAGCTGCGGAACTAAAATGGCCTTTTTCAAAAAACTCAAGGAACGGTTATTCAAATCTTCTTCCAAGTTGCAAGATGGCTTGGAAGCCATTGTTGAAGACACTGGTGAAATTGAGGAAGAGACGGACTTTAAGGATAATAATCAAATCACCGAAGATATTGTTGCTTTTGACCAGACGTTAGATACCTTGCCAGACTCGGAACTCACCAAAGATCCTGAGACACTGCCTTTTAAAAAAATTATACCCGCCGAGAAAAAAAACGACGAAAAGGAAAAGCCTAAGAAGTCCAGAGGTTTTGTTGCACGCCTAGTGGGGCGGGCTGTGAACCCTGCGCATAAGCGGCGCGTTTTGGACGATGATATGCTGGAGCAATTGGAAGAATTGCTAATTTCCTCAGACATGGGCGTAGATGCAGCACTGCGCGTTGTAGCAAATATTGCAGAGGGGCGCTTGGGCAAGAAGTTATCTGCTAGTGAAATTAAGTCCATCCTGTCAGACGAAATTGCGAGCATCATGGAAGCTGTCGCCAAGCCAATGCCACTTTACGCTCAAAAACCGCAAGTCGTTTTGGTGGTGGGCGTAAATGGTTCAGGTAAGACAACAACCATTGGCAAGCTTGCAAGTCAATTCCAGAATGCTGGAAAATCCGTAGTGATTGCAGCAGGGGATACGTTTCGAGCTGCGGCTGTCCAACAAATTCAGATTTGGGGAGAGCGGGCCAACGTCCCAGTGTTGACTGCGCCGGAAGGTTCTGATCCAGCAAGCCTCGCTTTCGAAGCAATTGAACATGCAAGGAAAGAAAATACTGATTTACTAATGATCGACACGGCAGGACGATTACAAAATCGGACAGACTTAATGGAGGAGCTGGCGAAAATTGTACGCGTCATCCGCAAGCAAGACCCAGATGCCCCGCATAACACTCTTTTGGTTCTGGATGCTACGACTGGTCAGAATGCATTGCGGCAAGTTGAAATTTTTAGGAATCTAGCTGATGTAACAGGTATCGTGATGACAAAATTGGATGGTAGTGCAAAGGGGGGGATTTTGGTTGCACTTGCAGATAAATTTGGTCTGCCAATCCATGCAATAGGCGTTGGGGAACAGATCGATGACTTGGCACCATTTGACCCTGGAGATTATGCTAAGGCACTCACGGGTCAGGATACCTGAATTTTAAAAGCGATGACCAATAGTAGTCGTAAGTGTCCACTTTTCGAGGAATGGCAACCGGACCAACACTCGAGGTTTGAGTAACAAGGGTGCGCCTAAAGATTCCGTGATTACGGTTGATCTTGTCATTTTTGCTAGCCAGCACAAAGGCCGTCCTTGCAACCTCCAGAAACGGACGATACTATACTTTTCTCTTACAGAATTTGGTAGGTTTTTCAGACATACGGACTCGTTCTATCTGGTCATGGTTCTGCTCTTAGCAATTATCACCTTAATTTAGTTTTTCAAGCATAACCGCTCTTAATAGTGCCTCTGAAACTCTGCTGATAGCCATAGTTATTACAGCGACAATCGGAGCCTTTTGGGCTGTTTATAAAGCCTCTGATGCTGAGGGTTTTTGTCAGGCCACAAACCCTTTGGTGCTTTTTGTTTGGTTTTCATTAAAGGGGGAGGTGCTTCCGTTGTTATTATTTTGGGCAGAAAAACAATACAAAGTAGCTCTAACCCTGGTCTCTGGATCGATAGGTCAATAAATGCAACGTTGTCAGAATTTTTATCTTTATTTTAACTATTCTTTGAACTCATCTGGACATAGCTGTTGCAGGCACGGTATTACATTACTTATCAAGTATTTGACGATACCATAGGTATGATACGTTTTAAAAGAGTCTAATAGTTCCTATCTTTGCTTTTGAACAGTACTGATTTATAACGGTTATTGCACGTTGGGATTTGGAAGTTAAGCGGAAGCCGATATGTCGGAAAATAAGAATTCTTTTATAACGTCATTACTTGAAATTGGACCAGTTATTATCTTTTTTCTGATTTTCATTTGGCGGAAGGGTGAGACCGTTCTAATTGGGGGTCATGAATACTCCAGTCTTATTCAAGCAACCGCAATTTTTGTTCCATTGATGATCCTGTCGACTCTGCTTGGTTGGTTTTTGAACGGGCACCTTTCAAAAATACAGGTGCTTACACTTTTACTTGTGATGATCTTTGGAGCTTTAACTGTTTTTCTGAACGATGAGAGATTCTTTAAGATGAAACCGACCATCATTTATGTGCTCTTTGGAGTTGCAATAACTTACGGCCATATCCGCGGACAAAATTATATCCAATCACTCATGGGAGATCGTCTACCAATGGAAGACGCAGGGTGGGTACTTATAAGCAAGCGACTATCTGCTTTCTTTTTTGCTCTCGCCGTTCTGAATGAATTGATCTGGCGAACTCAATCAAGCGAAGTCTGGGTTTACTTTAAGACTTTTGGGCTGAGTGGTGCAATTGTACTATTCATGATTTTTCAATATCCAATATTAAAAAAATATGGCCGCATGGATGAACTTTAAGTCAATAAGTCAGAGCACATGTTATTTATTGATCTGTTTAGTATTTTAATTCGTAATCATTACGGTATTTAAAGGCCAGCCTTGGCCGAATTGGAAGGGGGCCAGAATGAATATTCATACCTGTGGAGTTGAAAAAATTCCCGATGAAAAAGATGTTATTGACGCCATGCGCGTGCTTCGTAATTGGGTCGCCCACTCAGACGGAGCGGCATTGTCGATACCCGATGCTGCAATTTTAGCGCGCATTTTGCCAACTAACTATCCCGAACTAAATAACTCTTACCAGAAAGATTTTTTGGCTGATGCCGCTTACGTGGAGCAAATGCCCGATCTACAGAATGGACCGAGTTCTCTTATCCGAGGTGAAAACCGCCAGATTCAGCACGTTGGCATTTCAAATTTCCGCCTTCCAATAAAATATCAAGCCCGAGACGGTGGCGACAAGCTCTTAGAGACTTCGGTCACAGGAACCGTAAGCCTAGAAGCAGATAAAAAAGGGATTAATATGTCGCGTATTATGCGAAGCTTTTACAAACACGCGGAAAAATGTTTTAGTTTCGATGTTATAGCTTCTACGTTAGACGACTACAAACGCGATCTTGAGAGTTTCGATGCTCGTATTCAAATGCGTACATCCTTTCCAATAAGAGTAGAAAGTTTACGCTCGGGCCTGTCAGGATATCAATTTTACGATATAGCCTTAGAACTTATTGATTTGGGCGGGCAGCGTACTAAGATTTTACATTTGGACTATGTTTACAGTTCCACCTGTCCTTGTTCGCTGGAATTAAGCGAACATGCTCGGCGTGAGCGTAACCAACTAGCCACCCCACACTCACAGCGTTCTGTTGCGCGTATTTCTGTTGTTTTGGAAGAAAGTAAAGTTTTGTGGTTTGAAGAGCTGATTGACCTCTGCCGAAAAGCAGTTCCGACGGAAACACAGGTGATGGTGAAACGTCAGGATGAACAAGCTTTTGCAGAGCTTAATGCTTCTAACCCTATTTTTGTGGAGGATGCCGCACGGCTTTTTTGCAAAGTTTTGAAGGAGGACGAGCGGATTCGGGACTTTAAAGTAGTCGCGAGCCATCAAGAGAGCCTGCACAGCCACGATGCGGTTTCGATACTTACCGAGGGTGATACTTTCGCTCAAAAGTCTATCGACCCTAAGTTATTCTCTACACTTATCCATTCGGGTTGAAACGGTATATTACTTGACATAACGGGTAGGAATGGCGAAGCCTGCCGGTAATGATTGACTTAAGACCCGTTGGATACGTCATTGGAATCTTGGTTGCCCTTCTAGGGGCGGCTATGTTTTGTCCCTTGCTAGTAGATTTGGCAGAAGGTCGCGGACACTGGCCAGCATTTATGCAGAGTGCCTTCATCACTATTGGAGTTGGAGTTCTTCTTTCTATGGCTTGCTCTAATGGAGTGAAACAAGGGTTGAGCATTCAGCAAACCTTTTTGCTTACCACGGGAGTTTGGCTAGCCTTACCTCTTTTTGGGGCATTACCTTTTTTGTTTGGTGCTACGGAAGCCCGCTATATTGATGCCTTTTTTGAAGCGATGTCCGGCCTCACTACAACAGGAGCAACGGTTTTTTACGGACTTGAAACTTTGCCCAAGGGACTTTTGTTATGGCGCGGCATTTTGCAATGGTTAGGTGGCATTGGTATAATTGTTGTAGCCATGGTTTTTCTGCCCGAGCTTCGCGTTGGTGGAATGCAAATATTTAAGGCAGAAGCTTTTGATACACTAGGTAAAATTTTACCAAAAGCAACCACAATTGCGATGCAGATTTCCGTTATTTATATTGCCATTACTATGTTGTGTGTTTCAGCTTATTTTGCGGTAGGAATGACGCCATTTGATGCAGTAGTACATGCCATGACCACGGTGGCAACAGGTGGATTTTCAAATTATGATGCTTCATTTGGTGCCTTTGGTATGGGTGCAGAATATGTATGTTTAACATTTATGATTCTATCAGCACTCCCTTTTGTGAGATATGTTCAGCTCATTAATGGCAGTTTTTTTGCAGTTTTCGCAGATGTACAAGTAAGGACTTTTATTGTCCTTTTATTCGTTTTAGTGTTTATTGCTGCCGCCGTTGTCTACAAAAATTTCGACTATGATGGCGAAGTAGCTTTCCGGAAAGCTTTCTTTAATGTCACTTCAATCATCTCTGGAACTGGATATTCTAGTGCTGATTACACGCAATGGGGTGGTTTTTTGGTTACCATGTTCTTCTTTATAGGTTTGATCGGGGGATGTGCGGGCTCGACAGCATGCTCAGTTAAGATTTTCAGGTATCAACTTGTTTATGCATCTGTTTCGATGCAACTTAGAAAAATCAGATCACCAAATGGAGTTTTCATACCTCGCTATGATGGGCGTTCGATAGAAGACGATGTGCTAAGTTCTGTTATGTCCTTTTTCATTTTTTTCATGGCTACTTTGGGTATAGTTGCGATCCTTTTGGGTATGAGTGGGCTTGATCTGACTACTTCTCTCTCAGCCTCGTCTGCAGCTTTGGCTAATATAGGGCCAGGATTAGGTGATCAGATTGGACCTACTGGAAATTATGCGGGCTTAAATGATTTCGCGAAATGGGTTCTTTCAGCCGCAATGCTGATTGGTCGGTTGGAACTTTTTGCTGTTTATGCGATTTTAACAATTCAGTTTTGGAGAGCATGACATGACCGAGCGCGCTTTGGGGATCCAGATTTCCCATTTTTTAAAGAGTAAGGGTGTGGAAGTTATTTTTGGTATCCCTGGTGTTCACAACCAAGAACTTTACAGAGGAATTGAGGAAACTGGGATCACCCACGTCCTCGCACGCCATGAGCAAGGCGTTGGATTTATGGCTGATGGCTATGCGCGCGCCAGCGGCAAGCCTGGAATAGCCTTTGTGATTACTGGGCCTGGGCTGTGCAATATTATGACGCCAATGGGACAGGCATATTCTGATAGCGTACCACTTTTGGTGATATCATCCTGTCTAGATGAAACAGCTTTCCGTCGCGGGCAGTTGCACCAAATGCTGGATCAAGAAGGAGC
>MDTG01198068.1_pt1 | contig 20054 bp, 22 predicted proteins | sample 811421 | NCBI WGS metagenome assembly MDTG01 (sample SAMN05326645, study PRJNA326480) | marine metagenome | isolation source: seawater | place: Pacific Ocean: South East | collected 2011
CCTTGACGCCATATCTTCAAGCAGCGCCCGTTCCCCGCCGAATAAATGCGCGCAGCCGCTAATATCCAGCAGCAAGCCATAATCGTTCACACCATCGCCCGTCTCGAGCCGTGTATCTTCACCAATCCATGGCGTATAGCGTTGCAGCCAATAGGCGCATTTTTGCAAGCGCGCCGCCGCGTCTTGCAGATCAGCCATGGCGGTTTGCACATCAGGCAGCAGGGCGCGCGCATCGGGCAAGGTCATGGCCGGATAAAGCCCCGCCTTGCCCGCCACATCATTGAGCGCGACCAAACGTTGCGTGTTTTTATGCATATCAATCAGCGCGAAAGGCTGCGTGACATCGTAGTCGGTGCGGCTAGTCTCAGCCGCCCAATGCGGAAACCATAAGGCGATAATGCGGCGGCCTGTCAGCAGAGGCTCTTGTGGCTTGGGGGGAAGCGGCGCAGACATGGAAACCGCCTAAACAGCGCACCGCATAAGCGGCATGGCATCGGTTTCATATTCCTGTGCGCGCGCATCGACGCGGTGTGGATAAACCGCCCATCCACCGGTCGGTGGCGGCGTGTCATAAGTCAGGCGCAATTTTTCCAGCGTCACCCGCCAGCCATTATGCGGCAAAGCGGCAATGCGCCAGCGCGTTGTCGCGGCTGAGGCACCGGTACTACCAAGCGCCAATATAAGCGGGCGTTCTGCATTGCGCGCCGCCAGCGACAAGCGGCGGCTATGGGTAAAGTCAGGGACGTTGTCTGAACTCGCCAACAGACTACAAGCAACCGACGCACAGCTTAACGCCTGCTCACCGGCCCATAATAAATCCGGCAAGGTGACACCATCGAGATAAACCAGCCGTTGCGGCGACAGACCATGCGCCGCCAAAGCCGGGCCATAGGGCTGACCGCCATCACGACAAGCGGCATGGGTTTGGCCGTAAAGCAGCACATCATCTTCTGCCGCATGGTGCAAAAAGTGCGCCGCCAGCCGGTGCGCAAAGCCCGAAGCCGCCGCCATATCCGCAGATGTCTCAGCCGCTACTTCATGCAACCCGCCGCGCGGCAAACCGCCACCGGTATGGGCGCTCAAATAAGCATCAATATCGGCAAAACCCGTTGTCACGGATGCCCCCGCTTGCAATATCGGCTCATGGCGCGCCACAAGCGTTTGCAACCGGCTCAGCTTATGCTGCCGATTGGCTTTTTTCACCTGACTGCTCAGTACGTGCTGCATGCTTGTTCCATTGTTTGTTCTTGTTTTGTTCTAAAGCGAGAGCAAGCAGGAGTCAAGTCATGTCGCTATGTAACCGAATTTTGACTAACGTCATTTCATGAGCAAAAGAACAATAAATTTTAATGCACATCGCTTCGTGAAACGTCTGGTGGAGAGCAGTTTGGCGAAAAAAAGCAGAAGTATTGGCTGATTAACAAGCGCGCCTGCGGACCGACAACCTTGCCAGGAAGAACGATTTGGAAAGCGGACTAGCTTCCGCACGCGCTGATTTGGAAAGTGGCTTAGACGGCATGCATGCCGATTTGGCAAAAGGGCTGGCATCAAACGAAGCACGGTTGATGCGCTGGATGACCGGTCTGTTGATTGCACAAGGCGGCGTTATCGTGATGCTTATCAGCGTTTTTGGGTGAGCCTTATCTGATTTCAGCCGCACCCCAATAAGTATAGCCGGCAATTTTCGGCGTGGACGGTACATACATTTCATCAAGATCGGTAATGTTGAAACCGCCCTCTTCAATCAGCGTCGGGATTTTTCGGTTGATATTACAGCCGCCGAATAATTTGCCCCAAACACCGTTTAGCCGGTTCTGCCATTTTTCTACTGCCGCATCAGGCGCGCGGCCATGCTCGGAAAACAGCAATTTGCCCCCCGGCTTCAGCACACGACGCATATTCTGCATGGCTTTCAGTGTATCGGGAATGGTGCATAGCGTATAAGTCAGCAGCACCGTATCTACGCTATTATCATCGAGCGGAATTTCCTCGCTCGGCAAATCAATAAACTCAACATCAAACGGCGCTTTTTCGGCCAACGGCTTGGCCCGTTTGACCATATCGGGCGCCGGTTCCAGCCCGAACACCATATCGACCTTACCGGGGTCGTAAAACTCAAGATTATGACCTGTCCCCATACCGATCTCGAGCACGCGCCCCTCGCAATGCGGCACGACTTTCTCGCGCTGTTTCAAAATCGGCTTGGTGCCGCACGCCGCTCCGATAAGACGCGGTAGAACATGTTTTTCGTATAAGCCCATTACGCTCTCCATCACTGCAGAGAAAGCGTGGCACAAATTGATATGAATTTGAAGCGGGTTTTAACCTCAGCTTTAACCGCTGACCAGCGCCGTGTAGTCATCCATCAGGTTTTTGGAAATATCTGACGGAGTAAATTTATACGGGCCGATTTCAGAGACCGGTGTTACCTCAGCCGCCGTGCCGGTTATGAAACATTCGGAAAAATCTGCAAGCTCTTCGGGTATAATGGCGCGCTCGACAATCTCATGACCGCGTGCGCGTGCCAACTCAATCACCGTGCGGCGGGTAATACCGTCGAGGAAACAATCAGGTGTCGGCGTATGAATAACGCTATCCTGCACGAAAAACATATTGGCACCGGTCGCTTCCGCCACTTGGCCGCGATAATCCAGCATCATCGCATCGGCATAGCCTTTGCTTTCAGCTTCGTGCTTGGACAGGGTGCAAATCATGTAAAGACCGGCCGCTTTGGCGCGGCAGGGCGCGGTTTCCGGAGAAGGACGGCGATATTTCGCCATATCGAGGCGAATGCCTTGCAAGCGCTCTTCGGGGTCGAAATAAGACGGCCATTCCCAAGCGGCAATGGCGACATTAATGCGGTTTTGCTGAGCCGAGACACCCATCATTTCACTGCCGCGCCAAGCGACAGGGCGGATATAACCATCGGTCAGGCCATTGGCTTCCAGCGTTTTGATGCAAGCTTCATCAATTTCGTCAACGCTGTAGGGCAGTTCAAAGCCAAGTTCACGAGCTGAGTAAAACAGCCGCTCCGTATGCTCGCGCAGTTTGAAAATCGTACCATTATAAGCGCGCTCACCTTCAAACACGCAGGAGCCGTAATGCAGTCCGTGTGTAAGCACATGCACCTTGGTATCAGCCCAAGGTGACATCTTGCCGTTCATCCAAATGAATCCTTCCCGCTGGTCGAATGCAATGCTCACCAAATATCTCTCCAAGACACCATATTGACGCCGTATATTTCGTGCTAGGATTATCAGTGAAGATAATTTATGTCAATAACACTGACCCTTTTTAGGAGCAGATGTGACATTGGATGCATGATGAGCAAAGTGAGAAATATCGGCCATAATGACTTCAACGATGCGATTGAGCTGATGTTCTTTGCCTATCGCGATTTCATCGCTGACCCTGATGTCATTTTGGAAGCACATGGTTTTGGCCGCGCCCATCACCGCGTTTTGCACTTTGTCGCAGGCAATCCAGGTATTTCCATTGCAGATTTACTGGATATTTTGCGTGTCACCAAGCAAAGCTTGGCACGCGTGCTGCGCGATTTGATTGATGGCGATTATATTGAACAACGCATCGGTGTTAGCGATCGGCGAAAACGGCTGCTGCATCTGACGGGCAAGGGGCTGGCCTTGCACGGCAAGCTAATTGCACCACAAGAAAAACGCTTTGAAGAAGTGTTGACCGCTATCGGCCCGCAAGCTTTTGAACAATGGAAAAAGACAATGCGGCTTGTCATCAATCGCGAAGACCGCGAAAGTGTGGATGATTTGATTATTCGGTCGTTGCAAGCCCGCAGCGATGACGGAAAGTAAAGGTGCATGAGCCAACCGGACGAAACCACACCGCATATTTTAATTGTCGATGACGATACGCGAATCCGTGAGTTACTGCAAAAATATCTCTTGGATAATGGATATCGCACATCGACGGCGGGTGATGCGGTCGAAGCGCAAAGCAAAATGGATGGGCTGGAATATGATCTGTTGGTGCTTGACATTATGATGCCCGGCCTGACAGGGCTTGAATTTACTGAAAAGCTGCGCGCCGCCGAAAACCCGGTGCCAATTTTGCTGCTCACCGCTTTGGCCGAAACCGAGCAGCGCATTGAAGGTCTGTCGATTGGTGCCGATGATTACCTGCCCAAACCCTTCGACCCGAAAGAATTACTGCTGCGGGTGCAAAGTATTTTGCGGCGCAGCGTGTCTGATGAGGCGGCCATTGCCCCGCCCGAAGAAGTGCATTTTGGCGACCATGTGTTCCGCTTTGAGCGTGGCGAACTGACCCGCGCCGGTGCGCGCATTACACTCACGACGCGCGAAATTGAGGTGCTGCGCTGTTTGACGCAAGCACCGGGACGCATTGTCACGCGTGCCGAACTCGCCGAAGGAGAAGATATTTCAGAACGCGCCATTGATGTGCAAATCAATCGCCTGCGCCGCAAAATAGAGGCCGATCCACGCGACCCGATTTACCTGCAAACGGTGCGAGGTGCAGGTTATGTGCTGAGGACGGATTAGCCATGTGGTTCTCGCCCGCCTCCTTTTTGAAAACCTATATGCCGACCGGCCTGTTTCCTCGCTCGCTGCTGATTATCGTCATGCCGGTGGTGGTGACGCAAATCGTTGTCGCGTTTGTGTTCATGGAACGTCATTGGTCAACTGTGACGCAAAGACTGTCGCGCGCTGTTGTGTCCGATATCTCGATGCTAGTCGATTTGCGCATGCGCGAACAAGGCGGCGATGGCGAATTGTTGAGCCAAATGGCCGGTGATGCGTTTTCCATGTCGGTCGCCTTTTTGCCCGGCGAGAGCCTGCCGCCCTCGGGCGAAACGCCGATTGTCGCACTCTTGCATCAATCTTTGTCGCGCGAATTGAGCCAGCAAGTGGCGCGCCCCTTTTGGGTCGATACGCAAACCTATGACAATTACGTTGATATCCGCGTGCTTCTGCCCGGCGAGGTGATGCGGGTATTGGCACAAAGAAAGCGTGTTTACGCCACCAACACCCATATCTTCATGATTTGGATGGTCGGCACATCAGTCATTTTGCTGATGGTATCGGGCGTATTCTTACGCAATCAAATTCGTCCGATTCAACGCCTTGCCGAAGCGGCTGAGGAGTTCGGCAAAGGACGAGATATGCCGAATTTCCGCCCTGCCGGTGCAACGGAAGTGCGCAGTGCTGCGGCTTCTTTCATCGAAATGCGAGACCGTATTGAGCGCCAGATTGAGCAGCGCACCACCATGCTGGCCGGGGTGAGCCATGATTTGCGCACGCCGCTGACGCGCCTGAAATTGCAATTGGCCATGCTGCCGGAAGGGCCGGAAATTGAAGAATTGAATACGGACATATCCGAAATGGAGGATATGCTTGATGATTATTTGGCCTTTGCGCGCGGCTATCAGGGCGAGACCGCAACCGAGGCCGAACTCGAGCCCTTTATCAATCAGATTCATCATGACGCCGAACGACGCTGGCCAAATGTGCAAATTCGGCTGACAGATGTGCTTGACCGCTCGGTCTCAATTAAATCCAACGCTTTTCGACGTTGCCTTAATAATTTGATCAATAATGCCTGCAGTCATGCAGGCATGGTGCATCTCGGTGCAAAGATTAATGAAACGGAAGACATTGTGACGATTTCTGTCGACGATAATGGTGTCGGTATTCCCGAAAACAAATTGGAAGAAGTGTTCCGTCCGTTTTATCGGCTTGATGACGCGCGCAATGCGCAAACCGGCGGTACCGGCCTCGGCCTCGCCATTGCCCGCGATGTGGCGCGCGGTCATGGGGGCGATATTGTTTTGTCGAAAAGCGGGCTGGGCGGCCTGCGCGCCCAGATTACTTTACCCGTCTAATCTGTCCCGTGTTCGCCATCGCCATCAATCGGCTCTTCTTGACCTATTTTGGACAACTCCCCCGCTCGCCCGGCGGCAGCGTGCGTGGCGCGGCGCATCAAATCAACCAATCCGCCCGTATCGCCCATCAAAACATCAAGTGCCGCTTCTGTCGTGCCGCCGGGCGAGGTGACATTGACGCGTAATTGACGCGGGTCGGCGCTCTCTTGACGCAGCATGGCAGCTGAGCCGATGACGGTTTGTTGGGAGAGTTGCGCTGCCATATCTTGCGGCAGGCCAAGATTAACGGCAGCAGCAGCCAGCGCCTCAGCCAAGTGAAAAACATAAGCCGGACCGGAGCCCGAGATTGCTGTCACTAAATCAAGTGATTTTTCGCTCTCCAGCCACACGGTTTGACCGACAGCCGCCAGCAAGGCTTCGGCAACCGCCTTTTGGCTGTCTTGTGTGCCGACGGATGCGTAAAGAGCCGTCATACCCTCCCCAATGGCGGCGGGGGTGTTGGACATGGTGCGGACAAAAATGGCCTCGCCTCCCAATAAGTCACTCATGACATCAGTGGAAACACCGGCCATAAGCGAAACCACTAAAGTCTCAGGCGCCGCCAGCAAGGCGATAGGTGGCAAAACTTCAACCGCTAATTGAGGTTTGATGGCTAAAATAATGACGCTGGGCTTAGCCGCTTCCAGCACTCGCGTCTCGGAATTCAGATGAATACCCAAATCGGCCAGTGCCGCATCAGGGTTCGGTTCCTGCACATAAAATTGCGCCGCATCGAGACCAGCATTGAGCCAGCCCTGCAACAGGGCCGAGCCCATTTTGCCGCAGCCGACGAGCAGAATCTTCTGCCCTTCGAGCAGGCCGGGGAGATTGCTAGGCATCACCGCGGGTTTCAAAGAGGCTGCTTTCGAGGGCTTGCTGCGGCGAATGACCAGCCCAAATCAGAAATTGGAAAGCTGGAAAAAATCGCTCGCAGGTTTCAAGCGCGTGATTAATAAGCTCTTCGCATTGGCCTTCAGACAGACCTTCACCGCTGACGAACATTGTGTTGCGAAACAAAATCGCGCCATCGGCCGACCAAATGTCAAAATGGCCGAGCCAAAGCTGTTCATTAATGAGAGCCAGCAATTCATGCACATCATTGCGCTTGCCCTTGGGTGCGCGCGTGTCGAGCACACTGGCCACATGCAACCCTCCCAAATCGGGGCGCCAGCTAATCGCCAAATGATAATCGCAGTGCGATCCCGACACGCAAACATTCATATCGTCTTCCGAGCCCCGTTCAAAAGGCCATTCACGCGATGCGGCAAGGCCTTCGATCAAGTCAATCGGGTGTTCAATATGTGCCTGTTGAGCGGCTGAACTCATGAGACTTCCCTCTCCTTAGAGTTACCATAAGGTAACTGTTAGGACTGAGAGTGTCTGATTCACTGAGTCGTTAAAAGGGCAAAAGGGGGCGGATGAATTTAATCCACGAGCAATATCAGGGGCGCTTATTTTTTCTTTTTCAGCACATCCAATTCGGCACGCAAAGCGGCATTTTCTTCGCGCGCGGCGACCGCCATGTCACGCACCGCTTCAAATTCCTCCCGCCTCACCATGCCGTTTTCGCTCAAAATAGCATCAATACGCGATCGCATGGCTTGCTCGACCTCCTCGCGCACGCCTTGTGCTGCAATGCCCAAACCGGTGGCCAGTCCCGTCAAATCATCGAGTAATTTATTTTTTTCATCACGCATTTTTCACCTATGCCCCAAATTGGCTGCGCCCGTGCTATATTGCAAGTAATTTTAATGCGACAGAAAGACTGGCGTCCCCATGCCTTTTCCGAATATTGACCCCATTATTTTTGAAATCGGCCGGTTTGCCTTGCGCTGGTACGCGCTGGCCTATATGGCCGGTCTTATCCTCGGCTGGAAATATATGGTGGCGCTGACAAAGCGACCGGCGCTGTGGCCGCAAGGGGTGCCGGCCAATGAGAAACAAATTGACGATTTGCTGCTATGGGTGACGCTTGGCGTTATTCTCGGCGGGCGTATCGGCTATGTGATATTTTACAATGCACCCTATTATCTCGCCAATCCCAGCGCGGCTTTCGCGGTCTGGCAAGGGGGCATGGCTTTTCATGGCGGCGCATTAGGGGTTATTTTGGCAGTAATTTATTTTGCGCGTAGGAACAAAATCCCGCTTTTGTCGCTTGGCGATATGGTCGCCATCACCGTCCCGTTCGGGTTGCTATGCGGACGGCTGGCCAATTTCATCAATGGTGAATTATGGGGCCGCGTCACCGATGCTTCATGGGGCGTTATTTTTCCTGGTGCCGGGGCGCTACCGCGCCATCCCAGCCAATTATATGAAGCAACATTGGAAGGTGCGCTTTTACTGCTGGCCTTGAATTTGTTGGCATGGCGTTTCAAGGCCTTGGCCAAGCCCGGTCTGCTAACCGGTCTGTTTCTCATCGGCTATGGCGCGTCGCGCTTTATCATAGAATATGTGCGTGAACCCGACGCCCATATCGGCTTTGTTTTCGATATTGTTACGATGGGACAAATATTATCTCTGCCCATGATCTTGGCGGGTGCCGGTTTTGTTTATTGGGCCACGACGCGCAAATGACCCCGCTCAAAAAAGTCTTGATTGAGGAAATTTCTGCCAACGGGCCGATGAAGCTGGCTGACTATATGAATCGCGCGCTTGCCGACCCAGAGCACGGCTACTACATGCAACGCCGTCCCTTTGGTCCGAGCGCTCCTGATGGCGGTGATTTCATCACCGCGCCAGAAATCAGCCAAATGTTCGGTGAACTTATCGGCGCATGGCTCGCCGATTTGTGGCATCGCATGGGACAACCGCGTGATTTTTGCTTGGTCGAATTGGGGCCGGGGCGCGGTACGCTGATGGCTGATATTCTGCGCGCCGCCAATGTGCTGCCCGATTTCGCGAAAGCGGCGAAAGTACATTTTGTCGAGACCAGCCCGGCTTTGCGCGCGGCGCAAAAACAAGCCGTACCGCAAGCGATATGGCACGATGATCTAGCAACACTGCCCACCGCGCCAACCCTATTGGTTGCCAATGAGTTTTTCGACGCCTTGCCGGTGCAGCAATATCGCAAGCATGGCAAAGATTGGCTTCCGGTGATGGTGACGAACAACAAAGATAATTTGGTTCTGGCCGACGGCGCGGCGGTCGCCTCACCGTTTTCTGATGCGCTGATCAACTGTCTGCCTGAAACGATAAATAATGGCGAAATTGTCGAGAGCGCCGTGGCGGTGGAAAGCGCCATGCAGCAACTGGCGCAGCATATTGCAACGCATGGCGGCGCGGCTCTGCTGATTGACTATGGCCACGCCGAACCCGCTTGCGGCGACAGCTTTCAGGCGATGCGCGGCCAAGGATTTGTTGACCCGCTGGCCGAGCCGGGTTTGGCCGATTTGACGGCGCATGTCAATTTTCCAATGCTTGCCCATATTGCCGAAACGGCCGGGCTGAACACTGCGCCGATTATCGCGCAAGGGCTGTTTCTTGAGGCGCTGGGCTTGAGCTTGCGCAGTCAGCAGCTCATCCGAGTAAGCCCCGAACGCGAAGCCGATATTGAGAGCGAAAGACATCGCCTCGCCGCGCCGCAAGAACTGGGAAGTCTGTTCAAAGTATTGGCCGTCGCCCATGCCGATATGCCGCCATTGGCCGGGTTTTCGCCGCAAGCCCCATGATTGAACGGCTTACCCACGCCGCTTTGCACGGCACGGCGCATGGCTTTTTCACGCGACAGGGCGGCGTATCGACCGGCCTATATGAAAGCCTGAATGTTGGTCTCGGCTCTGAAGATGCGCGCGCCCCCGTATTGGAAAATCGCGACCGTGTGCGACAATATCTCGGCGCAACCGCAATGGCCACAGCCTATCAAACTCACAGCACAGTGACCGCTTTCATCGATGCACCGCAACAAGCGCTTGAAGCAGATGCGCTGGTCACCAAGACGCGCGGCCTGGCCCTTGGCACATTGGCCGCCGATTGCGCGCCGGTTTTACTGTCTGACACACAAAACGGCATTATCGGCGCCGCACATAGCGGCTGGCGCGGCGCGTTTGACGGCATACTGGCCAGCGTCGCCGCAACCATGCGCCAAAATGGCGGCAAGCATATCGCTGCCGTTATCGGCCCTTGCATTTCTCAAAAAGCCTATGAGGTCGGCCCTGAATTCATTGCCCGCTTTGAGAGCAATTATGCCGATGACCTTGATTTATTCACGCCGTCCCAGAAAAGCGACCATCATATGTTTGACCTGCCTTCTTTTGTGCATCGGCAATTGGCACGCGTCGATATTGAGGCACACATCATAAATGCATGCACTTATGAGGATGAGGCGCGGTTTTTTTCTTATCGGCGCACCACCCATCGCAAGGAGCCCGATTACGGGCGTCAGATTTCTGCGATTTGTTTGCTATAAAGAAGCTGGAGTCCGGGGTGTAATACCACATGGCCGCCGCGCCCTCTTAATCGGGCACTTATCGACCCCGCAAATGGCTTATTTGGGTGGCCTTAGTTATTTGTGTCGCCCTTATTCAGCCATCACCCCTAACATAGCTTCCCAGACGCAAAACCGACACCTGCGCGAGCAGGTGCCGGGCACAGAAAAACCGGGTTTGAAAAACGGCCGCGACGTATTTGGCGCGAGCCTTATTTCTCCGCCCCCTCGGCAATGCGGAGTGGTGGAATTTTTTCAGCAATTCATAAAAAAAGGCCTAACGCCCCGAAAGGAAACGTTAAGCCACGTAAGCGATTATAAATTGCGGCTTCAAAATAGGGTTTTACCGGCCCAGCGATCGCACCATCCATGCACTGACAAAAGGATTATGACAGATATGGGAGGATCTGGGAAGCCATTTACGGATAACCAAAAAGTCATACAAACGGGGATAATTCAAAAAGGGAAATAGCGAATCTCCCGCCGCTTTGTTATTCAAAACAGGACTTCAATTCGGAGGGCGTCGTCATGAAAATCATTGCCGGAAACAGCAACTTACCCTTGGCCGAAGAAATCAGCACTTATTTGAAAGTACCGCTGGCTGACAGCGCCGTGCGTCGTTTTGCCGATAATGAAGTGTTTGTCGAAATTCTTGAAAACATGCGCGGCGAAGATGTGTTTGTCTTGCAATCCACCTCGGCACCGGCCAATGACCATTTGATGGAATTGCTAATTATTATCGACGCGCTGCGCCGCGCCTCGGCGCGCCGCATAACGGCTGTACTGCCCTATTTCGGCTATGCCCGCCAAGACCGCAAACCCGGGCCGCGCACACCCATTTCAGCCAAGCTGGTCGCCAATCTGATTGAAGCGGCGGGGGCGGACCGCGTGCTGACGCTGGATTTGCATGCCGGACAAATCCAAGGCTTTTTCGATATTCCGACCGATAATCTTTTCGCTGCTCCGGTTTTTGTCGATGACATTAAAGCGCGCTTCAACGGCCAAGACTTGATGGTGGTCTCGCCCGATGTTGGCGGTGTGGTTCGAACACGCGCTTTAGGCAATCGCATTGGTGCCGACCTCGCCATTGTCGATAAGCGCCGCGAACGGGCCGGCGAGAGCGAAGTGATGAATATTATCGGTGACGTAACTGACCGCCATTGCCTTTTGGTCGATGATATTGTCGATAGCGGCGGCACGCTGTGCAATGCTGCCGAAGCCTTATTGAATAATGGCGCGAAATCTGTTTCCGCTTATATCACCCATGGCGTTTTGTCAGGAGAAGCGGTCAATCGGGTGAATAATTCGCAGCTTGAAAAACTACTGATTACCGACACGATTCAGCCGACCGAGGCGATTTTGAGCTCTGACAAATTCGGTGTCATCAAAATTTCCAAATTGATTGGTGAAGCCATGCGCCGCACCACCGATGAACACTCGGTTTCAAGCCTTTTTGACTAAATCATTAATTATTGCGCACACGCGCTGACGCGGCTATAAACCGCTCACGATACGGTTTTGCACCCCTGGAGGAAAACCGGTCTGACCGACAAAACATGGGTTTTGTCGGGATTTATCGCCAACCAAGGAGACAGAAATGTCTGATATTTATGAAATTACCGCCGAAAAGCGGGAACGGGCCGGTAAGGGGATCGCTCGTGCATTACGTCGTGAAGGACTGGTGCCGGCCGTCATCTATGGGGACAAAAAGGACCCTGAAGGTATTGCTATTAATTTGGGCGAAGTAAAAAAACTGTTCAATACGGGCCGCATGCTGAACACGCTGCTTGATATTGAAATTGACGGCAAAAAACAGCGGGCCATCGCTCGTGACGTGCAATTGCATCCGGTGCGCGACGATATTCTGCATGCCGATTTCCTGCGCCTCGGAAAAGGCGCTAAAATCGCGGTTGAAGTATCGGTAGCCTTCCTCAATGAAGAAACCTGCCCGGGCCTCAAGCAAGGCGGTGTTTTGAACGTTGTGCGCTATACGGTTGAACTGAACTGCCCGGCTGACAATATTCCCGAATCAATTGAGCTTGACTTAGCGGAAGCGGAAATGAATGACAGCCTGCATATTTCGGAAGTGAAATTGCCAGACGGCGTTGAGCCGGTGATTTCTGACCGCGACTTTACCATTGCCACCATTGCTGCTCCGGCCGCGCTTAAGAGCGAGGAAGCGGAAGAGACTGACGGTGAAGAAGGCGAAGACGGCGAGACCGAAGGCGAAGCAAGCGCTGCTGAAGAAAGCGGCGGCGAAGAAGAAGGCGGCGAAGAGTAATCTTCGCCCCACCTCCCTTTTCGGGAGTGTCTCATGCAACTTTTTGTCGGCCTCGGTAACCCCGAACCCAAATATGCCAAGAACCGCCATAATATCGGCTTTATGGCGATAGATGCGCTCGCCTTGGCCTACGATTTTGCGACGTTTCGGGAAAAATATCACGGGCTGTTGGCCGAGGGGCAAATCGGCAATGAAAAAGTGCTGTTGTTGAAGCCGCAAACCTTTATGAACAAAAGCGGTGTCAGCGTCTCTGAGGCGGTTAATTTCTTTAAGCTTGATGGCAGTCAAATTGTTGTGTTTTACGACGAGCTTGACCTGCCGCCCGGCAAATTACGCATGCGCCGTGGTGGCGGCTTTGCCGGACATAATGGCCTGAGATCCATAAATGCCCATATGGGCTCTGATTTTCGCCGCGCAAGGTTAGGCATTGGCCATCCCGGTGAGAAGGCGAAAGTCAACAATCACGTGCTGGGCGATTTTGCCAAAGCCGATGCCGATTGGCTGACTCAATTCTTAACCGCTTTATGCGACTATGCGCCTTTGCTGGCCAAAGGCGAGGATGCCACTTATCAAACACGTGTTGTGGAAGCCATGCACGGCGAAACGGAAAAGCAGGAAGACGAAAATGGGATTTAAATGCGGCATTGTCGGCCTGCCTAATGTAGGCAAATCCACGCTATTCAACGCGCTGACCAAAACCGCCAGCGCGCAAGCGGCGAATTTTCCTTTCTGCACTATTGAGCCGAATATTGGTGATGTTGCCGTGCCCGATGAGCGGCTGAACAGGGTGGCCGATATTGCCCAGTCGGCCAATCGCATTCCGGCACGCCTGAGCTTTGTCGATATTGCCGGTCTGGTGCGCGGTGCGTCCAAAGGTGAAGGCTTGGGCAATCAGTTTCTCGCTAATATTCGCGAGGTTGATGCCATCGCCCATGTGTTGCGCTGTTTTGAAGATAGCGACATCACCCATGTCGAAGGCAAAATTGACCCGCTGGCCGATGCCGATACAGTCGAAACCGAACTGATGCTGGCCGATTTGGAAAGCCTCGAAAAACGCGAAGCCAGTTTACGCAAAAAAGCGACAACCAAAGACAAGGAAGCGATTGCCGAATTGGAATTGGTCGATTTGGCGCTGGCCGAATTGCGTGAAGGACGACCGGCGCGCAAGGCCGATATTCCTGAAAACCGCGCGCGCGATTGGAAAAACCTGCAACTGATTACCTCAAAGCCGGTTATTTATGTTTGCAATGTCGAAGAAGACAGCGCCGATAGCGGCAATAGCATGACAGCCAAAGCGGCCGAAAAGGCAGCGGCAGAAAACGCCGAAGCGGTGGTCATCTCCGCCCGTATTGAGGAAGAATTGGCACAACTTGATGAGGCTGAGCGGCTGGAATATCTCGAAACGCTGGGGCTTACCGAGCCGGGGCTGAACCGCCTCATTCGGCAGGGCTATGGGCTGCTTGATCTCATCACCTATTTCACTGCCGGGCCGAAAGAAAGCCGCGCATGGACGGTTAAGCGCGGCACTGCCGCGCCACAAGCAGCAGGCGTTATTCATACCGATTTTGAGCGCGGCTTCATCAAGGCCGAAACTATCGCCTATGCCGATTACACCGAACTAAACGGCGAACTCGGCGCGCGCGATGCCGGTCGCCTGCGCCAAGAAGGCAAAGACTATGTCGTCGAAGACGGCGACGTGATGCTGTTTCGGTTCAACGTCTAAAAAAACCCCACCTCATTGCTTAAGCGGGGTTTTAGTTTCGAAAAAATATGGGGTTTCAACGTCCGACAGATTCAGTTGTTGGCGCCCCGTTCCGGCGAATGGAGCATAGGTCAAATTTGCGCGGGAATAAAATTAGTGCAAATCAGCCCAGATTTTGCGCATGGAGAAGAACATCAATCCGGCAAAGATTGTCAGATAAATGAGCACCATAAAACCGATGCGCTTTCTCTGTTCCAGTTCTGGCTCAGCTGTCCAGTTGAGGAAGTGGGTCACGTCCATCGACATTTGCTCGACCGTCGCCGGTGTGCCGTCGTTATATTCAACCAGCTCGTCCAAAAGCGGCGCAGGCATAGCGATTTTTCCGCCAGCCATATACGGGTTGTAATAAAGACCGGCACGCATTTCGACGCCTTCCGGCGGGTCTCCATAGCCACTCAACAACGCATGAATATAGTCAGCCCCGCCACCGCGTGCTTTATTGATCAAAGACAAATCGGGCGGATAGGCACCGCCATTGGCAGCGCGCGCCGCGTTCTCGTTAGGATAGGGCGATGGGAATTTATCGCGCGGCAGTGCAGTGCGCTCAAACATATCGCCATAATCATCGGGCCCGTCTTCAACAATATAATCACGCGCAATGGCTTTCACTTCCGCCTCAGAGAACTCCGGCCCACCGGCTTGACTGAGATTGCGGAAAGCAATCTGGTTCAACGAATGGCAGCTGGCACAAACCTCTTTATAGACCTGAAAACCACGACGCAGCGCATTGCGGTCATATGTGCCAAACAGGCCGTCAAAGCTCCACTCCATGGCTGTGGGAGTTTTCGCGTCACCGGCGGCATAGGCAGGAGCGAACAGGCCGAGCGCCATAATGGTCGCGCCAAGAACCGCCTGAAAAGCAAATCGCGTCATGATCATTCCCCCTCAAAGCCTATTCTGCAGGTTGTGCGCCGAGAACAGGTGCGGATATCGACGCCGGCACTGCTTTTGGCTTTTCGACAATGCCCAATGCCGGCAGGACGACCAGGAAGTGAGCGAAGTAGTAAATCGTACCGATACGCGCCAGCACAATGTAAATGCCTTCCGCCGGTTGCGCACCCAAATAGCCGAGCAGCAAGCAGTCAAGCACCAGAAGCGCGTAGAATTGGCGGAACAGCGGGCGATAGCGCGCCGAACGCACTTTCGAAGTGTCCAACCAGGGCAGCAGAAACAGAATGAAAATTGCACCGAACATCAGGGCCACACCGCCCAGCTTATCCGGCACGGCGCGCAAAATCGCGTAGAACGGCAGCAAATACCATTCCGGCACAATATGCGCCGGCGTGACCAACGGATTGGCTTGAATGTAATTATCTGCGTGACCCAGCACATTGGGCGCGAAGAAAATGAAATAGGCAAACAGGATAAGGAACACGGTCAATGCGAAGCCATCTTTCACCGTGTAATAAGGGTGGAACGGTACCGTATCTTGCTTGCTTTTAACCGAAATACCGACCGGATTATTATTGCCCGGCACATGCAGTGCCCAAATATGCAGAATGACCACGCCCAAAATCAGGAATGGGATTAGGTAGTGCAGAGAGAAGAAGCGATTGAGCGTCGGATTGTCAATCGAGTACCCGCCCCACAACCAAATGGCAACGCTTTCGCCGACCACCGGAATGGCCCCAAACAAATTGGTGATAACAGTGGCACCCCACAGGCTCATTTGGCCCCAGGGCAACACATAGCCCATAAAGGCAGCGGCCATCATCAAGAGGTAAATAATAACGCCCAAAATCCATAATACTTCGCGCGGCGCTTTATACGAACCGTAATACAGGCCGCGGAAAATGTGGATATAGACCGCGAGGAAGAACATCGACGCGCCATTGGCGTGAATATAGCGAATAAGCCAACCATAATTAACGTTGCGCATGATATGTTCGACTGAGTTAAATGCAAAATCGACATGCGGCGTGTAATGCATGGCAAGAATAATGCCGGTAATGATTTGCGTGACCAAGCAGAAGGTCAAAATGCCGCCGAATGTCCACCAGTAATTGAGGTTTTTCGGGGTCGGATAATCAACAAAGCTATCATGCGCGAGACGCAATATCGGCAGGCGCGAGTCCATCCATTTGGTGAACCCATTGCTCGGATTATATGTGCTTTCACCGCTCATTTATCAGTCCTATCCAATTTTGATGCGGCTATCGCCGACAAATTCATAAGAGGGAATTTCAAGGTTTTTCGGCGCCGGTCCTTTGCGGATACGGCCCGACGTGTCGTAATGCGAACCGTGGCACGGGCAGAACCAACCATTAAAGTCACCCGCTTGCCCCAGCGGCACGCAGCCCAAATGTGTGCAAATGCCTACCATCACCAACCACTCGTCTTTTTGCACGCGGTCAATGTCATTTTGCGGGTCGGGCATATCGATTTCGGCAACGCTGCGCGCTTCGGCAATCTCGCCTTCCGTGCGCCGACGGATAAAGACAGGCTTGCCGCGCCATGTCACGGTAATGCTTTGGCCGGTTTCAATGGCCGCTAAGTCTACCTCGATAGAGGCCAGCGCTTTTACTGACGCATCGGGGTTCATTTGATGGATAAGAGGCCAAGCAATATTGGCGGCACCAATGGCGGCAAATGCCCCGGTTGCCAAATACAGAAAATCGCGACGGTCGGTCTCGTCGCCAGCAGAATTGTGATCATCCGCCATAATATTCTCCTTCTTGCCCCCTCACGGCCTGACCTTTATATACAAGCAGCGAGTGGTCGCAAACTATAGCCAGAGCGGTTTTGGCTGAATGTGTCACCATGACGCATGAATCAGCCGGTTTTCAGCTTGCGGCATCATCCGCAAAACATTGAAATGATTACCGAAATTCTAACCGCCGCAATAGCGCGCAAAGGATGTAAGACAGTGGATGAAGTTCTCTGGAATCAGCGCAAACAAAGCGCCGCCGAGTGGTTCCTTACATTGCGGGACGATTTATGCGCCCGGCTCGAATCGCTGGAGCCGGAAGGCGCGCGTTTTGAGCGCAAAGCTTGGTCGCGCGGCGACGCCTCAGAAGATTTGGGCGGCGGTGAAATGTCAATGCTGCACGGCGCGGCATTTGAAAAAGCGGGCGTGCATATTTCAACCGTCCATGGTGAGTTTTCGGAAGAGTTCCGCAAGCAAGTAGCGGGTGCCCAAGACGATCCTCGTTTTTGGGCCGGTGGCATTTCCGTGATTATTCACCCGACCAACCCCAATGCGCCAACCGCGCACATGAACACCCGCATGGTGGTAACCACTAAAGGCTGGTTTGGCGGCGGCGGGGATTTAACGCCCATGCTGGATGTGGCACGCACGCAAGACCATGAAGATACGGTTGACTTTCACAGCGCGTTCAAAGCGGCCTGTGACAAGCATGACACCACTTACTATCCGCGCTTCAAGGAAGAGTGCGATAATTACTTCTTTTTACCACACCGCAAGGAGACACGCGGCACAGGCGGCATTTTTTACGATCATCTCGATAGCGGCGATTGGGATGCCGATTTCGCCTTCACGCGAGATGTCGGGCGCGCATTTGTTGAGATCTATCCTGAAATTGCTGCGCGCCGCATCAACCTGCCTTATGATGAAGCCATGCGCGACGAGCAAATGCAACGCCGTGGCCGCTATGTTGAGTTCAATCTCTTATATGACCGCGGCACCATGTTTGGCCTGAAAACCGGCGGCAATGTCGAAAGCATTCTCAGCTCCATGCCACCTATGGTGAAGTGGGCTTAGGCAAAGAAACCTCTAGATTCGGCTTCCCTATTAGCAACTATCCTAGCACATTATCAGGGAGCGCACGGAAGGTTCGTTGGCGGGGCCAGTAACCCCCAATTCAGAACCGCGATTTGTAGTTGCGTATGTGGCTTAACGTCCCCCTTGGGGGCGTTAGGCCTTTTCTTATCAATTGCTGAAAAAATTCCTCCACTCCTTCTTGTCGGGGTGTCGGCGAAATAACGTCTCGGCGGAATACGCCGCGGCCGTTTCTCTGGATACGGTTTACTGCGCCCCGACATCACTGGGACAAAAAGCAGCTAAACACGCTTTTTTAGCTCCGTCTCCACCGCCGTAATATCGGGAAAGCCCTCGGTTACCCACCATTGCTCCAGCGCAGTTGCCATTTGTCCCATTTCAGGGCCATCGCCTATACCGGCCTTTTGCATCATTGCGCCGGTAAGCGGAAATTTCGGTCGCTGATAGGCCGCGGCCAGCGCCAGCGCCCTGTCAAGGCGCGGGTCTGTCTCTCCCATCGCACGTGCCAATGATGCGCGGTCGGCCACCGCTTGCGCCCCGTCAAAATACAGCACTTTGGCAAGAGCGGTAAGATCGAGCGGCATTTGCATGGCTTTAATGAGGCGCATGGTTTGCTTTTTGGACAACCGCAATGTGGTCGCCAGCACCTGCGCCGCATCGGCGGAAGGCAGCAGGGCAATGAGGCGCAAAAGCGGGTCATCGCTTAATTCCAGCATAGTCGATAATGGCCCAAACGAGATCGGCTCCACCCCCAAAACGGGGCGCAGCAATTCGGCATGTTGCAATGCTTTCGCCGCCTTATCGGCATCAGGCAAGGCCATGATTTTCAACATTTCCTGCTGTTTGCGCTCGCCCGACAGGCCGCGCAAAGGCACGGCAGCGCTACGGCATGCGTCAAGCGCATCTTCATCAAGCGCGGCATCGGGCGTCAGCCGGAAATGGAAACGGAAATAGCGCAAGACCCGCAAATAATCTTCTTCAATGCGCGCCGGTGCCTCACCGATAAAACGCACGCGCTTGGCTTTTATGTCGTCAATGCCCTGCGCGGTCGGGTCGTGCAGCAAACCGTCTGCATCGGCATAAAGCGCATTTATGGTAAAATCGCGCCGCGCCGCATCGCCCTGCCAATCATCGGTAAACGCCACTTCGGCATGCCGGCCGTCGGTTTTTACATCGACCCGCAAAGTGGTGATTTCATAAACCAGAGCGCTATCGCCCTCATAGAGAATAGCCGACACAGTGCCGTGTTTAATGCCCGTCGGCACGCATTTAATCTTGGCTTTTTTTAGCCGTGCCATGACCTCTTCAGGCGGCAAGTCGGTCGCCATATCGACTTCCGTATTTGCATTGGCCAGCCCCATCAGCGCATCGCGCACGCAACCTCCGACACAGCGTGTGGTTGCGCCATCGCCGCTCAGCACTTGCAATAAATGCTGCGTCTGGCGGCGCTCCAGCCAACCGCTATATGTTTTTTCAAGCTGCGCCATTGGTTTTATTCGAACCGACCGGGGACAATCTGCCCATCTTTATAGCTCGGTGAAATATAAGTACCGCCTGGCGCGTCGCCCGTGGTGGCGCGATATGTCAGCAGGCTGGCAACCACGAGGGCCAGCCCCGCAAGCGCCGCAAAAGCGTAATATTTGCGGGTTTGGGCGTCGGGGTTTTTGGCCGCAATGAAGCGCACCCAAAGATAGGTCAGCGCAAACGGCAATAAAAACAGCAACGCATTTATCAGCAGCACCCTAATCATAATGTGACCCTCCTGCTCATATGCATCAGCACACCGGCTGTGGCTCCCCAAATATTATAGCCGTCATATTGCATGGAATAATAGGTGCGCTGCTTGCCTTTCCACATCACTTGATGACGCTCGTAATTTTCAGCGTTGAGTGCTTCATGCAATGGTACTTCAAAAATATCCGCCACCTCGTTTTTATC
>MDTG01314101.1_pt1 | contig 20054 bp, 15 predicted proteins | sample 811421 | NCBI WGS metagenome assembly MDTG01 (sample SAMN05326645, study PRJNA326480) | marine metagenome | isolation source: seawater | place: Pacific Ocean: South East | collected 2011
CCGTCGAGGTCTCCATCGGCATCCACATCATAAAAAGAGAGACCCATGCATGGACGGTTTTGCAAAAAGTCCCAGCCCCATTCCGTTGTACGGTCCACAAACACGCCATCCTCGTTGATCCAAACTTGACTGCGAGACGAATATGTGGGTCCTCCAAAAACAGAAATGGTCATCGAACTGGTATGAAGAAAATCTCGGTCTCCATCGTTGTCGATGTCCAACCACATGACCGCCATCGGCCTTCCCCAAGAGGCCGAAATTCCCAAATTCACTTCGGTAAATCCATCCGGCCCTCCTGCATGAAAATCAATCTCACCAGATGCATTGGGCACAGTCAGGTCATCCCACCCATCCAAATTGAAGTCAACAAAGCTCAGACCCTGGCCCAACAAATTGGTATACCCCTCGATGTTCGGATTCGGTGAGGCCAACTCCCACTGGGCCGAAATCGGCAGGGCAAATGACCACACCATCGAAAGCAACAAGCAGCGAGTGAAGGAGGCAGAACGCTTCATCACCCTAGAAATTACTTTAAAAAACCTACTGAAGATCAGTCGAACTCTGGGAATCGGTCTGCGAATTCGTTTCTGCGCGACCGCGATGGCAACACCTGGTAAATGAACCGTTGGTTGTCCTCCTTGATGCGGCGCTTGTCGTCTTTGAGCTCGGTAATGGCGTCAATGAACTGTTGGTCCTTGCTGGTGATGTTCATGACCCCATTCCGGTATTCGAAATAGTACCAGTTTTCTTCGTCCAAGTGGAGGTAGATGCGAAGGATACCGCCTGCGCCACCGAGGGCCCATTCAATTCGGCCAGGTATGCGCCGGAAGATGGGCTGCTTGTCCATGGACACGATGCCGATGCCATTTTCCCCGCTGACAAACGCGTCTTCGGTCGCGTCCCATGTCAAGTCGAGTCCGGTGAAGAGGAACCGGTGCTGAATGCTCGTTGGGGTCTTCTTGAACGCCCCCATTAGGGTCATTCCCCCCATCACCTCATCGGCCCCTTCCAGACCAAGCCATTCCCGGAGGGCAGGCTCAAATGTCGTTTGTGTGATATCCAATGGGAGGGCCGTGGGCCACACCTGGATGCGCTCGGCCAGTGCCTTCCATATGGCATCGTCAAAGGGAAAATCCATGCCAGCTGTGATGGAGGCCTCCATCCCGGTGCCCGTCGGAAACACCTTCACATCTCCAGCTGTGCGCTGGTTGACCATGCCCAGATCCACCGGCAGGCGAACCGGACCAGAACCTTGGACGGCGCATTGGCCCGCTTCGAGGGCAATGAGCGTACCGGGCAAGTTGGGCTGCAACATTTTTTCCGGCGTGCCCGCGAGATAACGGCCATCGCGCTTGTCGTACCTCAGTTCACCAGTGGCCGCAAGGATTCGAAACTCCTCGTGGCTCCGCACCTGGTCAACAAAGGCACCATAAGGTCCGCCACCAGGCTCATCCACATCGCGGAAATACGCCCCGACCCCAAGGTGGGACATGAGGGGTGTTCGGAGCGTCGAATCCATTGGAATGCGAACATCCTTGGGATTGATGACGGCATCAAAGAGCAACTGTTGCTTGTCCGTCTCGGGACATGCCGCCTCCAGCGAGACAGCCCCATCAAACTCGAGATGCTGTCGCGCAGCCGCCAAACGCACCTCCCCGGAGAAGCCGAAGAAAGGACTCAGACTGAATCCCTCCTGGACGGGAATTGTCCCCCGTCCTACGGTTTCACCGCTCGTATCCACTTCAACGGTCTCCAACTGAATGAGCTGCTCTAGTCCATTCTCGTCCACATAGAACAAGCTGGCCCTGGCATCGTAATCGTAACGGCCGAGGATGTTGACATCGGCATCGAATAGCCGGTGGTGTCGCGACACCACATTGGCCACAATGACCGCCCGCGTCAACTGGTCCATCTGAGCACGGCGACGGACGATAACCTTGCCACTGTCGGGCTCCACAAAGGCATCCGCGGTCCGAATAAACTTGACATCCTCGCAGGAAATCACCGATTCCGAGATGTCATAGATGGCCGTCGGTGCCAGGAAATTCAAACTGTCCTGATCCGCCCGCGTGGAATAGAAGTTGGAAGTGGATACCGCGTCGTCAGTGTCGATCACGAAATCGTTGAGGGGCTCCCGGTTGGACGCCATTTCCATCTCCGCCTTGTCCATGTACCACTTGAACTCGTCCATGTAGCACAGGTATTGGTTGGCCGGAAGGTCGATTTTTGTTTCACCGTCATTGGAGGCGAATTCCCCGATTCGGGAATCAAAGTCGATGGTGCAGTGAACGTTGTCGGTCTTGAAGGCCAATGCGCCCTCCACCTTCTGATCCAATTGGAAAGCGGAAGTGTCGCTTAGGATTCGCCGGCGCTCAAAGGCAAACAGGTCCGATACGAGGGTGGCACCATTAAACCGCATGTCCCCTGACCCGGTCATTCCGGACGTTCCCAACGTGAGGGAACCGGACAATTCGCTTTCGCCCTCAAAGAACCGGATGGGGACATCCTGTGATCGCGCAGAGATCTGAGCCTGGCGAGGCTCAAACAACAACACCACGCCTTCACCCTGAACCTCTGGTACCGGCGGAGGTCCTGTCGCCTCCCGGTTGGTGAATGCGCGCGCGATGCCTTTTGTACTATCTGGCAGCAGCACAAAGCGGTCGCTCTCAGCGTGTGCCGTCCGGAAATCCAGCTTTCCGCCTCCTTGCAAGCCGCCGCCATTCAAAGTCAGGTCTTCGTTAAATGTTCCAGCACCGCCGTACACTTCATATCCGCCTGCGGGCGTGCTGGTCCTAAAGCCGAGAAACAAATCGTCCATAACCCGGATTTGCTCTTCGATGGGCGGCAACAAATCGCCAGACTCCAAGGTGCCATCAAACACCAACTCTTGCCGGCCGAGCGCATCCAAGCTGTCTAAAGTGAAGGGCTCGACCACGAACCGAAAGCGCTCCCGCTCATAGGCGCCCTGTTCGATGGCGGCGGCGTCCCAATAGACATAACTCGGCGCTTCGGTCACCAGCACCGGGTATTGTGGATAGACCTCGCTCAGTCGGCCGCTACGGTTGATGGGCACATCCACGCGCAAAACCCCCTCGATGTTCTCCAGCTTGTTGCGCACGCGCTGTCGCTTTGGACGTCCGCGCACGTCCTTTTCCTCCTCGTCATTGACCTTGAGTTTGCATTGCTCCACAGCGTTGAGTTCGATGGAGAACGTCTCGTAGTCAAAGGCGTAATCTGAACCGTCAAACTGCAGGTTGCCCGCCCGGACCCCGCCTCCGAATTGGAAATCCCGGTCCGCACCGATGACCACCTCGCCGTTGCGCGGCTCGATGACCACCCCGCGGTCGCGAGACACGTCTACGCGCGCCACGCCGCGGACCTTTAACTGCAGGTTAAGCAGGCTGAGTTCGCCATGCGGGCCGCCCACCGCTTCAGACCTGAAGAAAAGCACATCGTAATCCCTGCGCCCTGCGGCATTGGCCAAGTCTTCAAACAGCTTCGGCATGGCCCTGGCCTCCCGGGTAGAAAGGTTCATTTCGAGGTAGCCATCGTGGGCCATGCGGATCATCATGGCCCGGGTCTTGGGCTCACTGAGGCGAATTCCACGCGCCAACTGTTGACTGGTAAACGTACTGTCCCCAGTGGCCTTGACATGGTTTCGAACCCGAACCAGGGGATGAACCGGGTCAATACCCTGCATCTCATTGAACATCTCTTTTTCGAAGAAATCCTCACTGAATAGGATGGCTGTGGAGCGACTGGATCCGGGCGGTCCCTCCAAGCGAAGCCGAGTCTCACCCAACCGCCAGGACAGGACGTCACAATCGAGGGATACTTTGTGGTAGGAATCTGAAAAGGGCCGCGGGCCCAGGCCTTCTTCCGTCCTTAGCAGGGAAAGCTTTTGAGCTGCGAGGTTAAACCGGAGGTTCAACTCCGGGTGGTACAAGCTGTCGCCATTGAGGCGCACCACCGCCTCCACACCTTGCCCACTGAATTGGTCCGCACGCAGGATGAACAGGTTGGCGCGGCATTGGACCAGCACCGTATCCCCTTTGCGGAAAGCCAACGTCGCGGGAGCGGCCTCGTTGCCCTTTCCCTGCAACTCCGCACCACGGACCGTCAGTCCCCCCTGGAAATCCACGCCGGGGACGATGTCCGGCATGGACAAGCGGTTGACGTAAGTATCAAATCTCGGATAGCGGGCGGCATCCGTGGCCACACCGGTTTCCTCATCGCGTTTCCGGGCCCGGGCCTTGTCAGTCAATTGACCGAGCAGTGGATCCGGGAAAAGCTCTGTGGTGAAGCGCGCAGAATCCACCGATAGGCCCGGCGACTTCAACCGGATGGCATAGGCGTCGAAATCCGCATAGTTTTTCTCGGGATCCCATCCTGATCGTCCCCAGTCCACCCTACCACTGCGCCCTTCAAAGCGTTCCTTTGCAAACACATATTCACCCGCAGTCCGCTTCACCATGAGGGTGTCGCCCTTGGCCAGGGCCCGCAGGGTTCCAGTCGGGCCTAGAAACAACCGGGGCGCCCCTACCTCAGGCAGCGAAATGGCCATGGGCCCCTCAAACGACCACGTCACACTTTGGGTGCGGTGGAAAATGCCCTCGAGCAACAGGTCCTTGCCAACGGCAAGCAATGGGGTGAAATCCAGCGCCCAACGGCGTTCCTGCATGGCCCGCTCCACCGCCGCGTCCCAAGCCGAAAAAGGAATGCGCAGGCTGTCTCCAGCCAAGGCAGCCTGCACACTGCGCGCATAGCCGAACCGCTCTGGGAAAGGCCCGAGATTGCGGGCCTCCAACTCCGCCAGTCGGTCCAAGAAAACGGCCGTGATGGCGGTGTCAGCGCCTGGTGCCGTGAGCAAAGGTTTCAGTTTCCGCTCCAGAAAGCGAGCGGCATCCTTGTCAAAAGGCTCCACCGCCTTGGCCAAATCGACCACCGCCTTTTCGAGGGCGACCACGTCGGTTTCCTGCGCCCATGCGGGCACTGCGCCCACGCAACACATCCATCCTGCCAAAAGGACGCCCCAGATCGACCCCAAATTCTTCATCAATACCGGGAAATTAAACGCCCGGAAAGCGCCCGCGGTATCTTGCGGCGTCGGATGATGAACCTGTTGCACACATTGCGCTCACGTCCCCAGCTGGTCCCGCGCTGGGCCATCTTCTGCCTAGATCTGTGCCTGGCCACCATTGGCCTTGGCTTGGCCTATGCCATCCGGTTCGAATTCGCCCTGCCAGCCCATGAATTGGTCGCCGCCCGTGCCTTTCTCCCCGCCTACCTCATCATCCGGGCACTGGGCATGTTGGTGTTGAGAACCTACGCCGGCATCATCCGGTTCAGCGGCACCCGGGATGCAGGCCGGGTCCTACTCGCGCTCTCCGCCGGCACCGGACTTTTCTTCGTACAGGACCTCGCCGCCCACAGCATGGAGAGCGCCTACCCGATTCCACTCAGCGTGGTGGCCATCGAGCTCCTCAGTTCTTCCATCCTGCTGATTGGATTCCGCATCACGGTGCGCTCGATTTATGAGCGCTTCCAGACCGCACGCCCCACGCCTGTGGTCATTTTTGGAGCAGGCGAAGCGGGCATCATCACCAAGCAAGCAGTGGAACGCCCCAGTGCGGACACCCTCAAGGTGGTGGCCTTTCTTGACGATGACCCTTCCAAGCAGGGCAAACGAATCGATGGTGCGTCCATCCATTCCGCCGACGAGGTCACCCGAGTATTGAAGGACACCGGTGCACAACGGCTGATCGTTTCCATTCAACACTTGTCGCCCAAACGCAAGTCCACAGTCATCGATGCAGCCTTGGACCTAGGCCTACGTGTGATGGACGTCCCCCCAGCCCAACGCTGGATCCAAGGGGAATTGAGTGCCAGACAGTTGCGCGATGTGCGCATCGATGACTTGCTCGGGCGTCCCGTGATTCAGCTCGACGCCTCAGCCATCGCAGCTCAGCTCGACAACGCGCGGGTGGTGGTCACAGGCGGTGCTGGTTCCATTGGATCCGAGCTGGTCATGCAAGCCCTAGGCCGGGGGGCTGGAGCCGTCCTTGCACTGGATGTGGCCGAGACCCCGCTCCACGACCTCGGCCTGCTGGCGCGTTCGCGGTTCGGCGCTGACGCCAAGCGGCTCCAAGCCCGCATCGGAGACGTGCGCGATGCAGACGCGATCCAAGCGGCCCTCATGGCATTTGCACCGGACATTGTTTACCACGCCGCTGCGTACAAGCATGTCCCCGTGATGGAAGGGCAGCCCCTTCAAGCTTGGAACACCAATGTGCTGGGCACCACCCGAACCCTAGCTGCGGCAACCGCCGCCGGTGCCCACACCTTTGTTTTGGTGAGCACAGACAAGGCCGTCAATCCGTCCAGTGTCATGGGGGCTTCGAAACGCATGGCCGAATTAACTGTCCGCAGCTATGGTGAAGGCGGCACTATGAAATGCGTCATCACCCGATTCGGCAACGTGCTCGACAGCAACGGCAGCGTCATCCCGCTGTTCCGGAAGCAAATTGAATCCGGCGGTCCAATCACACTGACCCACCCGGATGTGACGCGTTATTTCATGACCATCCCTGAGGCGGTCCAGCTCGTCATGGAAGCCGCCGCAACCAGTGCCGGTGATGACATTTTCGTGTTTGACATGGGCGAACGGGTGCGCATCGCGGACCTCGCCCGACGCATGATCCGACTGGCCGGGCTGGTCGAAGGACAAGACATCCAAGTGGACATCGTCGGATTGCGTCCGGGAGAAAAACTCCATGAAGAATTGATGAGCGGACAAGAGAGCCTGTTGCCCACGCACCACCCCAAGATTCTGAGGGCGGCCCGTGCAGAGGTGGACCGGGCTGCTATCCGTGAACAGATTGAACGCAGCAGCGGGGAACCATGGAATGACGACATGGTCCGGACCGCGTTGGCCCATCTCATTCCCGAATACACCCCCGGAGTGCCGGACACTCCGCATCTTGATGCCCCATGAGCCTTGACCACCCCACTGAAGAGCGGCTGCTCCAGGAACTGCGCAGCTATTTTGGTTATGCGGATGACCAGATTGAATTCGCGTGGTCCGACCACGACGGGCTATACGAAGTGGCCCTGTTCACCTACAACCCACGCCACACGCACCGCTTCCTGTTTCATCAGGCCCAGGGATCCAATCGCGTGCAAGCCCTGCAAGCTTTGCTCGAATACACCCAGACCCACCGCGACCGGGAGCTGAGCTACACCATTCAATGGCGAGTCGCCGGGGAAAGTGAACTCCACACGAGCTACTTCAGCGCCGGCAACATTCTGATGGCGCTGGACAAATTCTTCGCGGGAAGGGACCCCCACACCGTGCAAGTCTTCAGCGTCGCCCTCAATCCCGTCAGCTGAGTGTCTCGGGACACGTTTCCTTCACTCGCCAAGCAAGGGCAAGGGCTGTTCAAGGCCAAGGGCAGCAAGTTCCATGGCCATGCCTTTCCGTTGCCCTTCGACGACGAGGAAGCGGCAGAAGTCGCCGTGAACGCACACCTCGAAGCAGTCCGCAAGCAACACCACGCAGCCCGACACGTCTGCTACGCCTGGCAATTCGGCCCTGACCGACATCGGGCAACCGACGATGGCGAGCCTGGAGGCAGTGCAGGTGCGCCCATCCACGGAGTGCTGAGGGCCCATGACTTGCACTGGAGCCTGATTGCCGTCGTCCGCTATTTCGGTGGCGTTAAACTCGGCGTGGGTGGCCTCATCGAGGCCTACCGGGAGGCGGGGCGTGAAGCGGTGGCAGACGCCGGTCTGTCCAAAAACATCCTCAAGCTCTCAATGACCTTCGCGTACACCCCCCACCTGACGCGCCACGTGATGCAGGCCATCCAGAATCACGGTGCCGACATCCTCGCCGAACGCTACACCGACCGTTGCCTCCTGGACATCGCCATTGCTGCGGGGGAAGCTGAATCCTTGAAACAAGCCTTCTTGAACATCCACGGAGTCGACCTTGTCAAACCAAAGGCGTCAAAGAATTGACACCTTCCATGAGACCCCTTCTCCCCCTTCTTCTTTTGCTCGCCACCGGTGCTCACGCACTCGGTCAACTCGAATTCGAATACGGTGGCGTCACCCGGACCTATTACATGGAAGGGCCCGACCCCATCCCGGAAGGTGCCCCCCTCATCTTTGTCCTCCATGGCTACACGAGCAATGCCCAGCTAATCAGGGCGTACAGCGGATTCTCCCCATTGGCTGAAGAAGAAGGGTTCATCGCCGTATTTCCGCAGGGCACGAAGGACATCTTCAACATTGCCCACTGGAACGCCAACCTCAACCAGAGCAACACAGACGACCATGGTTTCTTGGTCGCCTTGGCCCAGTACCTTCAAGACGAATACGGACTCAGTGCGGAATGCACATATGCCTGCGGCATGTCCAATGGCGGGTTCATGAGCTATTCCCTCGCCTGTGAACATCCGGACGTCTTCTCCGCCATCGGCTCGGTAACGGGCAGCATGAGCACCGAGGACTTCGGATGTACCCCCCAAGAGGTGGTGCCCATCGTCCACCTCCACGGCACGGAGGACAATACAGTGTCCTATGACAACGGCGTCGGATATCCCGCATGGGGCAACGCCAGCGTCCCCGCCATCATCGACCACTGGACGGGCCTCATGGGCACTTCAACCGTGGAAGTAACCGCCTTGCCCAACCTCGAATCGAACGATCTGACCTCCGTGGACTTTCTGCGCTACTCGGGGTCACCCGGTGGGCAGGAGTTCCACCACTACCGGGTCAATGGCGGCGGCCACGACTGGTTTGGCGTCTGGGGCAGCCAGGACGTCGAGGCCACGCTGGTGCTTTGGGACTTCTTCTCGGCCCAGTGTGCCGGCGAATTCACCAGTGTAGACGCGCAACATGCCCCCGCTCCTGCGTTGGTTGAACCCTTCGGAGACCGCATTCGCGCCAATGCCGAGGTGCGCATCAGCATCCTCGACCTTCAGGGGCGACTGCTTGAAACGCTGACCTTGTCTGCAGGGGAAATGTGGCAGCCTGCAGGACGGGGAATTCGGCTGATCAAAGCCGCTGCGCCCGGAAGACAGCCCCAAGTGCTGTATTGGGACTAATTCAGGCGGGTTTGCGTACCACCTGGAGGTAACGCTCTCCTCCAAGAGCGCAGCGCTCAAAGCGCTCTTCTCCGAAAAGCGCACGGAGGTCCAGCTCCTCTACTTCGAAGCCTACAGCGCGGTAGCGGTCGGCGTAATCCATGCCGTAGAGACGGACATGGTCACTTTGCCAGTACAGACGCTCGCGCTCGGCGGGGTTGGTGATGGAGGGGTCCTCCATGGTATCGGCATTGTTGCGCTCCATCGGCACCTGGAAAATGCCCCAGCCACCGGGCTTCATGACGCGGAAATACTCCGCCATCACCTTCCGGTCGTCTGCGACATGCTCCATCAAATGGTTGCCCATGACGATGTCGAAGTGGTCGTCTCTGTATGGAATCTCATGGACGTCGAAATGAACATCGGCCCATGGTGAGACGAGATCGGCCCGAACCACTTCCAATCCTGGAGCAACATTGAACCGCTTTAGAAAGCAATACTCCGGAGCGAGGTGCAACATCCGACGGCCTTCTCCGCCGGTAAACATGTCACTGTGCTCGTTGAGGTACATCCACACGGCACGGTGGCGTTCCAGACTCAACGTATCCGGGGCCAAGGCATTGGGCCGGCTTCGGCTCCCGCGGCCGTAGGAGAGGAACTTGCGGTAGCGTTTTCCATTGATGGGATCCTCGTAACGCTGCCCCCGCAGAAATGGAGAACAAAGCTGCAGGGCGAGGTGGGCCACTCGCTGGAGTTGGTGACGGGGAACGAGCCGGGTGACGAAGGAAATCAACGCGCGCATGGGCGTGCCAAGATAAGACCGGGCGACTGCGGCGGCACCTTCATCGGATGACCACTTCGCGAATGATGTCCGCACCCAAGTGACCGTTGATCAAGGTCCGAATCCGACTGCGTGCCATCAAGAACTCCTCCTTCATGGGCGCCGAATCCAATTCCACAGTGAGCACGCCATCTCGCACTTTGAGATAGCGTGTCTTCCTAGAGACCGCTTCGCCCATCACTTCCCGCCAAGCGGCCTCCGCTTCAGCTTCCTTGAGCCGGGCCCCATGGCCGGACAATTTCAGCCAATGGGACAAGGCCTCTCCGAGAGAGACGGCTTCCCCTTTCCTTGGCGATCGGTTTTGCTGGCGGCGGGAACGGTTCATGCGTCTTTTTCGGATTCGAGGCACACCACGCCATCTGGGGTCACCTGCCAAGCAGAAAAAGGAACACCCGCCTCGCGAAGCAAGCTTGGAATCCGGCGAGGATCGGTGTCGGAGATGAAGACCTGTCCAAAGCGCTCCTCCGCCAATGTGGCCATGAGCGCACCGGCACGGTGGGCGTCGATCTTGTCAAAGATGTCGTCGAGCAGCAAAATGGGACGCCGCCCCACCCGGCGGGCCAGGTGTTCAACCTGCGCGAGGCGCAACGCCAGAAGAAACGTCTTCTGCTGGCCTTGGCTGCCGAACCGCTTTAGGGGGTGATCCCCAATCCGGAACGCAACATCGTCCTTGTGAATGCCCACGGTCGAGCGCCGCAAACGGCGGTCGTCCTCCCGTGCCTCCCGCAAGGCCTCAGCAAATTCCCCAGGGCTCACCTTGGTGCTCAAGGACAAGCTCACCGACTCCCGCCCCTCACACAAACTTTGGTGGATGCGGATGAATTCCGGAGTGAACTCTTCGAGGAAACGGCGGCGTTCATCCGCAATGGATTCGGCCAGTGGCACCATGCGTTCGTCCCAGGGTTCCAATTGAACAGGATCCCACGTCCGGTTTTCGGAGAAGAACCGGAGGAGGTTGTTGCGCTGCTGAACCAGATGTTGGTATTGCATCAGACGATCCAAGTAAGGACGGTCATACTGACTGATGACCATGTCCATCCACTTGCGCCTCACTTCACTGCCGTCGAAAATCAACTCGGCATCAGCCGGGGCGATCATCACCACAGGATAGCGGCCAACATGGTCTGCGAGTTTTCCGTAGGCCTTGCCATTGCGCTTCAGCAGCTTCTTCTGCCCTTTGGCCACAGCACACGCCACACGGTCCGTCTCCTCCCCGTTGTCTTCGTCGAGTACGAACGCCCCTTCCACGAGGAACGCATCCTTTCCATGTCGGATGTTCTGGGAATCGATGGGGTTGAAATAGCCTTTGGCATTGCCGAGGTAATGCACGGCATCAAGCACATTGGTCTTGCCCGTCCCGTTGTCCCCAAGCAAGCAGTTGACCTGCGGACACAGCTCGAGCTCGACTTCTCGGTGGTTCTTGAAGTCAAGCAATTGCAGGCGCGTGAGGCGCATGCGGATGGGGGCCATCAAAGACTCGGTCACTTTGGCTATTTTTGCCGTCCGCAAAAGTGGGCTTCGGCCCGCGGATGTGGCCCGGCTTTTTCCACGGAGAATTCCGGAGCTTATCAAGAACGACAACCCCGACCTACATGGCCGCAGACAACAACACCGGCGCCCCGATTGAAGAACTGACCGGCAAGACCGAACAGTTCATCGAGAACAACAGCCGCAACCTGATCATCGCCATTGCCGCAGTGGCCGTCGTCATCGTCGGCATCGTCGGCTACGGCAAGTTCGTGGTCGAGCCCGCCGAGAAGGAAGCCAACGAGCACATCTGGCGCGCTGAACAGTACTTTATGATGGACAGCGTGGACCTCGCCCTCAACGGCGACGGACTGTATCCCGGCCTGATCGAGGTGATGGAAAATCACGGCGGCACCAAGGCTGCTGCACGTGCAGCGTATGAGACCGGCATCCTTCTCCGCCAGCAAGGCGACTTTGCCGGCGCCATCGAAGCATTTGAAGGGGCAGGTCTCAAGGACGATATCCTGTCCGCCTTGGCCACCATCAACGTTGGAGATTGTGAGGTTGAGCTCGGCAACTTCGATGCCGCTGCTGACGCCTTCGACAAGGCTGTGGGCATGGCCGGCAGCTCTATCGGCGAAGACTACCTCGCCCCCATCGCGTTGTACAAGGGCGCCCTGGTGGACCTTGAGCTCGGTCGCGACGGCAAGGCCAAGTCCAAGCTCAGCCGCATTGCCATGGACTACCCCACGTCCAATCTGAAGGCGACCGCCGAAGGCCTCGCGGCCTCCATCGCCGACTGAACCTAGCTCCATGGCCACCGAAGGTCACGACCTCTCCGCCTTTGACGTGGAGGGCCTCCGGGGCTGTGCGGACTTCCGCATTGGCCTTGCTGTGGCCGAGTGGAACTCGGAAATCACCCATGCCCTGCGCGATGGCGCGCTCCATGTCATGAAGGAAGCCGGTGTGACGGACGTGGTCACCCGCAACGTGCCCGGAAGCTTTGAACTTCCCCTCGCCTGCCAGTGGCTCCTGAACCATGGCGGGTGTGACGCTGTAATCGCCGTCGGCAGCGTGATCCGCGGAGAGACGGCCCACTTCGATTACGTCTGCCAAGCGGTTTCGTCCGGGGTGCTCCGGGCCGGCATGGATGCCGACAAGCCCGCCGTCTTCTGCGTGCTGACCGATGACCACATCGACCAGTCCAGGGCCCGCTCCGGAGGCAAACACGGCAACAAAGGCGTGGAAGCCGCAGTGGCGGCCCTTCAAATGGCCCGCCTGCGCCGGGACCTTCAACGTGGACAGGATTGGGGCATCGGACTGTGAACCGCCCCCTGCATCGTCATCCTCTATTCGCCCCCATGGTGGTCGGCCTTCTGCTGAGGGGCATAGCGGCCACATTCAGCACGGGATACCTCATGCACGACGACCATTTCCTCGTGGTCGAAGCCGGCGCTAGCTGGGCTGCAGGAGAAGACTACAACCGGTGGTTGCCATGGAACCAGACAGGAGTGCCCAAGGCTCACCCGGCCAACTTCGCCTATGTCGGCACACAATTTCTCCTTTTCAACTTGCTGCCAGGTCTTGGCCTTTCCGACCCCCAACAGCAGATGTGGGTCATTCGCATCCTTCACGGCCTATACTCCTGCCTCCTGATCGCATTGGCATACGGACTGGCGCGAAACCTTGCCCCGAACCAAACTTCCGTCGCAGTCACAGCAGCCTGGTGGATGGCTGCTGGCGGATTCTGGCCCCTTCTGTCCGTTCATCAATTGGTCGAAATGGTCTGTATTCCTCCACTCCTTTGGGCATTCTGGGCCTTGAGTCGGGAAGAACACCTCGGGTGGAAGGCCATCCTCACCGCCGGTATCGGCATCGGCATCGCCACGGGACTGCGCTACCAATGCGGACTGTTCGGCATCGGACTTGTTCCAGTGCTCCTTTTCCAAAGACAATGGCGAGCGCTCATCTCCATCGGATTGACCGCATTAACCACGTTAGTCGTGATGCAGGCCCCCGATCTTTTCGTTTGGGGAGAGCCCTTTGTTCAACTCCGCGCCTACATCGACTACAACGCAGAAAACGGGGGAAACTACCCAAGCGGCCCCTGGTACCGGTACATCCTCACGTTGCTCGGACTGCTCATCCCTCCCGGAAGCTTCATGATCCTATGGGGCGCCCTTCACCGCCGCTTGGCGCAGCCCTCCTGGTGGCGGGTGCTCATTCCCGTGGTCGTCTTTCTCGTCTTCCACAGCGCCTTTATCAACAAGCAAGAGCGCTTCATCCTTCCTGCAGTCCCAGCATTGCTCGTCCTCGGTGCGGTGGGATGGGACCTTTGGCGACAGCGCAGTCAGTGGTGGTCGCGTCATCGACGTGGAGAGAAAGCATTGTGGGGTGCCTTCTGGGCATTGAACCTGTTGATCCTCGCTGGCACCGTCACGTATGAAGCGAAACGGGCTCGGGTTCAGGCCATGTCCTTCCTGCATGAGGCGGGCGCGGAGCACTTCGGCATGATTCAGGTCGACAGTGGTGCCATGCCCCCAAGGTTCTACATGGGAAAATGGAAGGTCTACCACATTGATGACCGCAGGGGTGGTCGCGGAGAATCACCGGCTTCAGTTACTGCCCGGTGGTGCAGCCACCCCCCGGAATACCTACTCTTCCAAGGTGGAGAACACCTCGCCGAAGCGGTTCAAGAATACAAGGCCTCCCTTCCGGGAATACGCTATGTCACCACCATACAATCCAGCCGCATCGACCGCTGGCTGGAACGTCTGAACCCCATTAACTCCTCCGAAAGGATCATGATCTACGCTGTGGAGGACGCCCTGCCTTGTCCTTGAATTCGCCCCATCTCCTGCACGCACCATGGCCCATTTCACTCAAGAATTCCACACCTTCTTTGCCGGTCTCGAAGCCCACAACGACCGGGACTGGTATGCCGATCACAAGAAGGACTACGAGCGGCACGTGCGGGACCCCTTCAAAGCGTTTGTCACGGCCGTGATCGAGGCTTGCTCGCAACGCGATTCGGAATACGCCGAAGTGGAGGCGAAGCAGTGCATCTTCCGGATTCATCGCGACACGCGGTTTTCCAAGGACAAGACCCCCTACAAAACACACGCCTCAGCCAACATTGCACCGGGAGGCAAGAAATCCGGAGACCCGGGCCTGTACGTCCATGCAGATGCCCACACCTTGCGCATTGGAGGCGGTGCTTACTGGGTCGACAAGGAAGACCTTTACATGTTGCGCGAACGGATGGCATCCAATCCGCAGACATTTAATGACTTGATTCAAGAAACCGCATTTTCCGAACGCTATGGACATGTTCTCGGGGAGCGGAATGCCCGCTTGCCCAAGGAATTCCAGGAAGCTGCAACCGTTTGCCCTCATCTCTACAACAAGCAGTTTTACTTCATGGCGGAATTGCCCGCGCAGCTCCTCCTAAGCGACGCGCTCATCGATGAAGTCATGGCGCATTTCGACGCCGCAGCTCCCCTTCGCGCATACCTCAAAGCCGGCCTCCGGGCAGGTTGATCGCTACCTTTGGATACGCATGAACGCTCCCCGACTATTCTCTCTCTTCGCCACGGCAATTTTGGCGATTCCCGCATTGACCTTACAAGCTCAATACCCCGGCTGGCAGCAAGAAATGGACTGCACCATGGACATCACCATGGATGTCGACGTCCACCAATATGCGGGCGTGATGGACCTCACTTACGTCAACCGCAGTCCCGATGTGCTCAACCGGATTCCCTTCCACCTGTTCTTCAATGCCTTCCAGCCGGGCAGCATGATGGACGTTCGGAGCCGCAATATTGCCGACCCCGATCCGCGGGTGGGCGACCGCATCGTGCACCTGCCCGAAAAAGAATGGGGATGGATCCGGATCACCGAAGCCCGCGTGGGGAAAAGCCCCGCCGCGTTCAACACTGAAGGCACCATCGGATGGCTCGACCTTCCCAAGGCGCTGGCCCCCGGTAAGAAGGTCCGTCTACACCTCGAGTGGGACGCCCAAGTGCCCCGTCAAATCCGCCGCTCCGGCTGGATGAACAAGCAGGGAGTTGAATACAGCATGACCCAGTGGTACCCGCGGCTGTGCGAGTACGACCACCACGGATGGCACACCAACCCTTACATCGGACGCGAATTCCACGGCGTCTGGGGCGACTACGATGTGACCATCCACATGCCAGCCGCTTACATGATTGGCGGCACCGGAGTGTTGCAGAACCCGGAAAGATGCGGCCATGGGTATAGCGATGGCCCCACCCCCACTGAAGGCATGATCCACTGGCACTTCGTCGCCGAAGATGTCATCGATTTTGCGTGGGCTGCGGACCCGGACTTCGTGCACAAGACTTACCAAGTGGAAGGCGGTCCACTGCTTCATTTCATCCACCAAGCGGATACGAGCTATGGCGCATGGGAGGAGTTGCCAGCCATCGCGGCCCGTGCCATGGAATTCTATTCGGACCACGTGGGCACCTACCCCTGGCCGCAGTACACGGTGATCGAAGGCGGAGACGGCGGCATGGAATACCCCATGTGCACGCTTGTTCGGGGCAACCGCAACCTGCGCAGCCTTGTCGGCGTGACGGCCCACGAAATGGCCCACGCTTGGTTCCAGGGGTTGCTCGCCACCAACGAGAGCCTGCACGAATGGATGGACGAGGGCTTCACATCCTGGATTGAATCCGAATTCCTCGCTGAAGAATTCAATGAGTCCCGCGACCAGCCGCATTACTGGGCGTACGGTGGCTACCTCAACCTTGTCCGGGATGGTGGCGAAGAGCCTTTGGCCACCCATGCCGACCACTATACCACCAACCGTGCTTATGGAACCGGCGCATACTCCAAGGGCGAAGTTCTGATGAACCAGCTTGCCGCGGTCATCGGCAGCGAGGCCCGGGATGCCGGCATTTTGCGCTACTTCGACGAGTGGTCCTTCAAACACCCCGGCCCCACTGACTTCAAACGGGTCATGGAGCGTGAAAGTGGTCTCGAATTGGATACTTATTTCCAATACATGCTCCATTCCACACACCATGTCGATGTCGCTATCCGGGATGTGGTCGTGACGAAAGACAGCACCACCATCACACTGGAACGCATTGGAAAACTGCCTCTGCCGGTGGACCTGCGCATCACTCGGGCCGATGGTCAGGTCATGGATCATCACATCCCCCAGGTGGTGACCCAAGGACACCGTCCACTGGCCGAAGGCGAGGCAGTACTTGAAGCGTGGCCATGGACCCACCCCACCTACACCCTCTCGCTGCCCCAATCCTTCCCGGGCTGCACCGTAGAAGTGGACCCCGCCAAACTGACGGCCGATGCCGACCGGTCCAACAACAAGGTGGAACTCGCCAGCGGCACCTTGCAGGAATGGCACAGCGCAGGCGGCCAGCGCTGATGCTGTCCAATCACCTTCAGGAAAAGGGCCTCCACTGGGCCATCCAAGCCCTGCTCGGCGCCCTTCTGCTTGGTGGACTCGGTCCGGTGGTCATCGATATGGAGGGCACCCTGCCCCTCAGCTTGCAATCCTTGATGGTTTGCTGGATTCCGATCATGATCGGGTGGCGCGCGGGCTTGACCACGGTGCTGCTCTACTTGCTGGGCGGTGTCGCTGGTTTGCCCTTATTTGCCGATGGCCGACACGGCATGGAAGTTCTGGCTGGACCAACCGGAGGATACCTGCTGGGCTTTCCCATCGTGGCCTTTTTGCTCGGCTATGCCGGTGATATGGCCAAAGCCCTTCCTTTGCGGAGCCAATACGCAGTCGCCTTGGGCGGAATGCTGGTCGGGCACATGCTGATCCTTGCCTTCGGCATCCCCTGGCAAATGCAGTTCAACCCCAATCTGGACCCCATGAACTTGTTGGAGCGCCTCGCACGGCCCGTTGCCCTGAAGTCGGCCATCGGGCTGCTCCTTTCGGTGGTGGTCCTCCGAGGGGCGCAAGGCCGGGCGTAATTTGCCCGCATGAAATCCACCCTCGCCATCGGCCGCTGGCCGATTGGCCTTCTGGGCATGTGCGCCCTCTTTGCCGCATGCGGCGGAGAGTCCACCCCGGAAAGCCCGCAAACCAATGCCAAAGCCCAACGCGTTCTCGCCATGAACCAAGTCACCGACCACCACAGCTATTCCCGTCCTGCAGAGGCGAGGATCACCCACCTCAACTGGGATGCCAGCGTTGATTTCGAAACGCGCACCATCACCGGCACGGCCACCTTCAACATCGAAACGGCGGAGGATGCAGAGCGCATCGTCTTTGACACGCACGAATTGACCATCCACAGCGCCAGTGTCGATGGCGAGCCTGCCCCCTTCTCCTTGGGCGAGCCGCAGCCTTTCATCGGGAGTGCACTCACCATCCCGGTCACCCCCGGCACCAAGCAGGTGGCGATTTCCTACACCTCCAGCCCCGGTGCAAACGCATTGCTCTGGGTCGAAGCTCAAGGCGACCGCGCGCCCTTCCTGTTCACTCAGAGCCAAGCCATCCTGGCCCGCACGTGGGTGCCTGTTCAGGATTCGCCCGGCGTGCGCTTCTCCTACGATGCCACGGTACAGGTTCCGCAGGGCCTGATGGCCATGATGAGCGCGGAAAACCCAACCGAGATGTCCGCCGACGGGCGGTACACCTTCCGGATGAGCCAACCCATTCCCGCCTACCTACTTGCCCTCGCCGTTGGACAGGTCGAATACCGGTCGGTCGGAAATCGGTGCGCCGTCTACGCCACCCCCGATCTGATCGACAAGGCAGCCTACGAATTCGCCGAAATGGAACAACTGCTGCTGGCGGCAGAGGACCTCTATGGCCCGTATGCCTGGGAGCGTTATGATTTGCTCATCCTGCCCGCAGCCTTCCCGTTCGGCGGTATGGAAAACCCGCGTCTGACGTTTGCCACACCGACCATCATTGCCGGGGACCGGTCTTTGGTTTCGCTGGTTGCCCACGAGCTGGCTCATTCCTGGAGCGGCAACCTCGTGACCAACGCTACCTGGGATGACTTCTGGCTCAATGAAGGCTTCACCGTCTATTTCGAGCAGCGCATCATGGAAGCCGTCTACGGACGGGATGTCAGCGAAATGCTCGCCACCCTCAGCTACCAGGGACTCGTCGACGAGGTGGATGCCATCAGCGACATCAACCCGGACGACACCCACCTGAAGCTCCACCTTCAGGGCCGTGACCCGGATGACGGCATGACCGCCATCGCCTATGACAAAGGCTACTTCTTTCTCCGCCTGATGGAGAACACCGTGGGCCGCGAGCGTTTCGATGCATGGCTGTCCGGCTACTTCGAAGAATACGCCTTCAAGGGCATGGACACGGAGCGCTTCGTGGTTTACCTCAAGGAGACGTTGCTGGCCGATGAGGCAGCCCTCGCCGCGGTCCGACTCGACGAGTGGATCTATGGCCCCGGACTCCCCAACAACTGCCCATCCGTGGCGAGCCCGCGCATCGAGCGGGTGGATGCCGCCCTTGCCGGCTGGGAGAACGGCAGCATCGCCACTACCGACTTGCCATGGAACGACTGGGTGTACCAAGAGCGTTACCGCTTCCTGTCCAATCTGGCCGACGACACCACGCCAGAGCGGATGGCCGACCTCGACGCCGTATGGGGCATCGGCAGCACCGGCAACAACGAAGTGCTCTTTGCTTGGATGGAACAAGCCATCCGAAGCCATTACGCCCCGACCTACCCCCGATTGGAAGCGTTCCTCATCGAGGTGGGCCGCCGGAAGTTCCTCACCCCGCTGTACCGCGCTATGAAGGAAACCGGTCAAATGGACATGGCCCTCGACATCTACACTCAGGCCCGCCCAGGCTACCACAGCGTGGCCACCGGAACGATGGACGCCTTGCTGGATTGGCCCGGAGCCAACCTCTGATTCCACACTCAGCCCCACATGAAAAAAGGCCGCCCGAAAAGGCGGCCTTTTTAGTGGACGGACCTCGGTCCAGACCCAATTGAATTCAGCGGCTCAAATTGATGAAGCCCTTGACTTCCCGTTTCTCGTTGGTGGATTCCGAATACAACACCACCCGGTATGCATAAACGCCGTCTAGTGAATAGTACCACTGTGCAGGGTCTGTCACTTCGTCATCGGCTTGTCCTGCCCAGCCCTTCTCGACATCGGTGGTGTGGAAGACCTCCTCGCCCCAACGGTTGTAGACCCACATTTCAAAACGGTCCGGATCAATGTCTGTGCCGTAGACGGCCCAGAGATCATTGAAGCCGTCGTTGTTTGGCGTGAAGCTGTTCGGAATGAAGACGTTGAAGAAATCAAAGATCTCGACGTTGCGCGTCACCTGACTCTCGCAACCATTGGTGTCGAGCACCGCCAGCGTCACTGGGTAAATGCCACCTTGCCCCATGGGGAAGGTGTAGGTCGGGTTGGGCTCGTCGCTCGTCGCCTGTGGATTGCCCAGAATGAAGGTCCAATCCCACTGGACCACATTCGGCGAAACGCTGCTGGTGAAATCGATGCGCGTGTCCGGCGCTGTGGTCGGCTGCGGTCCGGCATCAAAGCCCACACTCGGCGGCGTATAGATTTGAATGTAGTTGTCTGCAATCGTCGTGTTGACACATCCGGTGGTCGTGATCACCGAGAGGGCAATGTCAAACACTCCTGGCTCATCGAAG
>MDTG01313594.1_pt1 | contig 20051 bp, 30 predicted proteins | sample 811421 | NCBI WGS metagenome assembly MDTG01 (sample SAMN05326645, study PRJNA326480) | marine metagenome | isolation source: seawater | place: Pacific Ocean: South East | collected 2011
CGAAATTTTTGTAAATTCCGCTCAATCTGCATATTTCTATTTCGGATTTTATATATTCACTCACAGATCAAAGTTCGTTTTTATGAGTGCTCTCACTTTGCGAACAACGGGTCTTTCACTTTTATATCACCAGAAATGATCTTTTTAGAAATATCGCGCAGTTTAGCTATGTCATCTGGGAAATCAGCGATTAAACATCCGCTAGCAGCAAGGTTTGAATCCGAGTACAGAACAACGCCACCTACTCCATTTTCGGCAAGACCATATGAAGTAAAGGTTTGGTTTGCTCCCTCCATAATGGCATCCACAGACTGCATGATTGCTTCATCTACGCGCTTCAAGGCGGAGTCAAACATTGTTCCCCCAGAGAGATCACAATGATTTGCATCAACGCCCATGATGTTAAATCCTGCCTTTGGTGCAGCCTCATAAATTCCAAAATTTCCTCCGGCTGCTGCTGCATAGATCACGTCTGCCCCCGCTGCTTTTAGGGCTAACGCCTGTTCTTTGGCACGCACAGGATCAGAAAATGGGTTTTGTCCGCCAACCCAGCGCACTGCCACCGATACATCGGGACTGACAAAACGTGCCCCATCTGCGAACCCATCTGTGAAGCGATGTAAAAATGGAATATCGATGGCGCTTACTACACCGAGCTTACCTGTCTTGGTTTGCATCGCAGCCATTGCTCCCATTAAAAATGAAGCTTCGTGTTCACGAAAAACTGCGCAATGCACATTTTTTGGACGCTCGCCCTGTAAACATGCATCGACAAGCAAAAACTGTGTATCAGGTGAAACTGCGGCGACTTCCGCAACGGGATCCACCGCCGAAAAGCTCAATGCTACTATAATATCAGCGCCTTCGTTTGCAGCCACATAAAGATTTTCAAGGATTGCTTGAGGTGTATCACTTTCGATTGTGGAGGAGTTAGCACCGTGCTTAGTCGCAGCTTCATCAGTACCCTCTTTGCCCATTACAAGGAATGGATTATTACCAATTGGGTTGGGTGACACGTACACGATTGTACGTTCGCTCGCAGTCGAAAAACTCGACATACTTATTAGACTTATAAATAGGAAATAAAAACCGACCTTTAAATATGTCATGTACGTTGCTCCCAATTTTTGCCAACTCTTATTGTACAGAAATCGTATCAAAAGAACCAGAAGTGAAAAGAAAAAATTTAAATTTTTCGTAAAAGTATCCAAAGTTCATTTTATAAAGAGCATCATGATAATTCCAATAGAGAAATAAATAGCCCCTGAGGTACACTTTGACCTTTTCCATTGGAAGTAGTGTACCCGTAAATTCTCAAAAGTCATAGTAATTGAAATTTACTATTGCAAAATTTCTTTAGCCGCTTTCCATAAATCCGTTATCAGTTCTGCGGCTGGTTCAGACCGCGCTAAACCAGCCGACTGACCCGCCCAAGCCTGCATCCTATCAATATCTTTCGCGGAAGCTCGCATGGCTTTTGTGATGTTACCCTGTATTGGATAGGGAGCTGGGATTGGCCCTTCTTCTGCAGCCTCTGTATAGGCATTACGAATGCACCTTCCAAATCGTCCGGAGAAGGCTCTAGTAGGGACAGTATCTTCAGGTAAAGCAGTTCCAATAGCACTGGCCCAAGGGGACACAATTCCAGCCTCAGGCGTACGTAATAAACCTGTGCCGATCTGCACCGCTGAGGCACCAAGAACCAATGCTGCCGCCATACCTCTTGCATCAGCAATGCCGCCCGTTGCAACCACTGGAACCTTTACGGCATCAACGACTGCAGGTAGGAGGGCAAAGAGTCCAACCAACGAGCGTGAAATATCTTCAGTTTCAAATGATCCGCGGTGACCACCAGCTTCTACGCCCTGCGCTATAATGACATCCGCACCTGCAGCTTCAGCTGTCAATGCTTCCGTAACAGAAGTCACAGTTGCAAACCATTTTATTCCGCGTTCTTTCATTCGCGCTACGAATGGAGCAGGATAAACCCCCATGATGGATGAGATAACGCGTGGACAAACAGCTAACATGGCATCGCATTGAGCATCGAAATTCAGCGGAGATCCTTCCGCATCCTCTGGAGAAACCTCTGGCCCCCATTGACTAAGAAATGCGCGTACCTTTGCTTCATGCTTCAAGTCCCGCATCGGCTCTGAATCGGGTATCCATACGTTGAGCTGAAACACCCCATTTGACCTTGCCCTCATCTCTTGGACCCAGTTGAATATTTGCTCCGGCTGCATGAGTAGACAACCACATGCTCCCATAGCCCCCGCATTAGCAACAGCGGTCGATAAAGCTGTAGGGCATGCCCCCGCCATTGGAGCCATCATTATTGGGAGTTTGAGGCTATACGTTTCACAGAAGGCTTTAGCTCGTTCTAGCGGGTTCTTTGACATTGTGTTTTCCTTTGCTCGCCGCACCTGAACATCCTTTTCTAGGCCAATTATACATTAGCACTGTCTTTACATTATATAACGGGTATTATTTTAGCCCCGGCAAATATTTATTTCGTCCGCAAAGCCAACAGATAAGCGCGATATATCCAATGTCAGCTATCCCTAGATTAGGGAGAGAGCACATGCGCAAAAATTGCTACCCAAAATTTAAGCTAAAAATTAAATTAGATGATGCATTGGAATTATGATTTATTGTGACAATGCTTCAGTCTTTATAAAACTGTAAAACACGCGCATAGTGTAGTTTCTTTAAATAAGTTTCTGGGAGTTGTGAAAAATGCCAATCGCTAGAGTTATAATGGGCGAACAATATACCAAAGAAGGACATGAACAACTTCTCGAAGAACACAGAGAGGCTTGTGAGAACGGTTTTCTAAAAGATTGTGATTTTAGTATTGCCGTGCGCACGGGAGAAACATCATATATGGTGTTAACGGTGTACGAGACGGAGGAGCAAGCTGAAGAAAATCGAGACGCCAGAGTTAAGTGGCATCGAGAACGAGCGCATTTAATCCGCGAAGACTTTTACCATGAGGGCGAAGTAGCGACTTTAATAAAAGGTGGCGGCGGTCCATTACTATCTAAATATCCCGCGAAATTTGATTAAACTCTGCTTAATTCTCAAAAATCTATGCCTCAGTCCGATTTTATAGTTTCCTTAAGTTGTTATTTGGAAAAAGCTGATGAAAATTGCTCGAATTAGCTATTCTGAGTTCAAGTCATAAGAAGGTGTGAACAGTATAATCGCTTCCCCAAATAGCAATCTTTTGGAAGTTTCTATACTGGTTTACTAAAACTCAAAAACGGTCTCAACTGGACTGAATCAGCTTTTAAATGCAATTATCTATTCGAATTCAAAAGGGGCAGATAAGATTATATAGAATATATAAGAATTTGTTTTAAAAACAGAAGATACACTAAATGTTGCAATAAATAGCTATCAAAGTTAAACTTTCAGTCTTTTAAGACGTTCTTTTATATGAAGAGTTTTGCTTTTCATTTTTTCCTCCCTGATACTGGCCGAGGGAGGTTCGATTTACTTCCCTTGGCATTTTCCTCAATTAAAATGGGGCCGCCGTAATATGGAATACAGAACAACAACGTCCCGCTTAATTTAGAGCAGAGTAGAAGCGTTATTAGAGTCCTCGGACATAATAATTTCAACTCTAAGACCTGCCCATATTTTTCGGTAGACGGATGATATTGAGATTGATTTTTTGAGAAATAGTCCTTAAGTATAAGTGCTTACAGGCTATTTCAGTGAAAATAAAACTTCATCATATCAATCTGTGTTCAAATAATATCTCTGAAATGGATCAGTTCTATAGGGATGTTTTGAAGCTCGAGGAAGAGGACCGTAGCGAATTACCACCGATTAATAACAATAAAGGTCTGGTGGGAAATGTATCTTTCGTAACTGACGGCAATATTCAAATGCACCTTACCGAGCGCGATGTGCTGAATTCATTTAGGTCAGGTCATGTTGTAAATCCCTTAGATAGGGGACATATTGCATATAGGACTGATGATATAATTTCATTCATGTCACATTTGGACACGCTCGGCATTCATTATTCTGACTGGGGAAGTAATGCCGTAGAAGGGTGGCATCAGGTGTTTTTCTATGACCCGGACGGCAATGTGATAGAAGTACATCAAGTTTTGTCTTCTGATGAATAAAAATCGCGGCTAGACCTTCACTCCCAAAGACCTAGCCAATCTCCTAAGACAGGCTCCCTAAAACACTCGGGTTTACCTATAGAACCTACAAATCTGATATTGAAAGGAATTCAAATGGCTGAGCAGTTTATCTTAAATTCGATTTGGAAACACGAGAAACAACCAATAGATGAGCAGACACTAAGGGATTACTTAGCAGTTATAAAATCAGAACTAGATCCCAATGGTGAACTTTGGCTTGAAAATATCTGGTATAAAATTGATGATTATACACACGGTTCAATCTCGTTTTATGCCTCGGAGGCGGCATACACAAAAATGCTTGATAGAATTGAAGCCCAAAGAAATGTGGCTGACGACTTAAACGGTATTGTTCTTGTTCACGAGTTCAAAGGCGAAGTTTTTGCTGTGATGTCAGAAGTTTATTCATAGTCATAGATAAATTATAGTTTTGATGCTCCGTTAAAGGATGTATAGCCCAAACGTCATTTTCTGTTCTGCAATTTAGGAAACCAGATCGTTACCTATTGTTTTATTATTAAAGATAATGTCAGGGAGAAAAACGAAAGTAAAACTACGGATACCTGAACGTCTAAATTGGCAGAAAGTTAAACTTAGATAGCTACAGTGAATGCCTTCAGAAGCGCCCAAAAGGTTTACCCAATTATTTATCTTTTTCGACCACTTCCTGGTCGATAATGCCTTTCACTGAGCCAATCAGCGCACTTAGCCCTTATTTCATGTTTTAGCCTTTGTTGATGTTTTAAAACGGGTTGGTTACGGTTTGGAAAACCACAGCCAAGAGGAGAAGCAAGTGAGCCTGTACAACAAAGTTGTGGATTGCATAAACAATTGGAACGAAGAGGTGTTTCGTAGTCTTCATCACCCAGATTTTCTTTTGATAAGAGAAACGGAACTTACTACTCTAGAAGACCACCTAAAAGAAGTATTCGCTGCAGAAAATCCTTCGGATGCTTTTTTATTGGCACAATCCGAGTTAGTGCACGAAAATCCGTATGTGATGGAAAGCAGAATTTATCATAAAGATAATACCGTAACAATTATAGTTGGACAGAAAAGAGACGGTCTCATTTGGCGAGTAACTAGAAATACTCAACAAATTAGAAAAACCATCTAGCCTTATTTACGTGTAGATTTTGAATTTTTCCGGTTGAAGGATTTTGGCGAGGCAGTTCGCTTGGATGAAGTTTTTATGTCAGAGGTTTTACCAATCCAGATTTCGTTTCCGCCCTGATCGTTTTCGCTGACGCAGTCCCTGCAATATAGGATGTAAAAGAAGTAGACGAGTTGTCCTGCTTCGAATACATCTACAGCAATCGAAATCACAAGAAAAACAAATTCCACATTATTTTGACCCTCAATCTGTTTTAGCCTCTTTGTACCTTCAGATACCAAAGCGGCCAGTCAAAGAGCCCATGGAAAAGCTAACCAGTCCAGCCTACTCGATGAAGTTTTAAAAGTCTGCTTGAAGGCTAATATACCAATTTACCGCCTGAAACATGAAGACGGCCACAACCATCATCATGATGCGTTGGACGATTTTATATTCGTAAAAAATGGTTAATGGCACTACGATACCCTTAGCTTGAGAAGTAGGGGGAAGTGATGGGTTACAGATCAATGCATGAAGTAATGAGCTTAATTGACAAAAAAGATTTGGAAGGGGCAAAAGCGTGTTTTCATGAAGAGTTCATGTACCTACGCGAATTAGAAATGCTAACCATAGATGACGTCCTGGATCATTTTGAGGAATTTGCAGGCGGAAAACTGGCATCAAATAATCGTATAACTTGGCATGATGACGAACATTCTGCTAATTTCTCCCATGATATTACTTACAGAGAGAAAGTAAGAGGTATGGTAGCGGGCGCAATCGTGCGTGTCCGATTAGCAATTCTTAAGAAAGATGGTTTAATTTGGAGACAAATTATGAAATCCGGAGATTAAGCCGCATAGACATTAATGAATGTTAAGATAAGAAAAGCTGTAGAGTTTTTCTTATTTCCTATAATGCTTGGAAGCTGCGCTCCTGAAGTAGGATCAAACACTTGATTTAAGACTGCTTAATATGTTGATATAAAAAACAACCTTACTTAAGTTCGTTCGCATCCGCACTACGCCACTAAGAGTAACATTCCGTAAAATTTACGTCGGGTCAGAAATAATGATATCGAAGCAACTCAAATTTATCTTAAAAATGTCGTCCATTCTATAAACTGTAACTTCTTAAGTCACTTAAAATATTGTACGAGTTATCGGTTTAACATTACAGTTTCTTCACACAAGTTCCAAATGAGAAACTAATGATTACCCTTATCAACTTCCATGTGCAGAGCTAACCTTATACTCTCTTACCAAATTGTTGTGCTGAGAAGTATATAGGCTCCAAGTAAAATGATGCCAATAAATAATGCACTAAAAAACTGTTCTTCGGACAAATGCCGGCGCAAATTTTGGCCGACCCACATACCTAACAAAGCTGGAACGACCGCAAAAAATGAGGCAATCCCTAGCTGAGCCGAAAGCAGGGCATTTGTTCCTAGCGCAAATGCCAAAGCGATTGTTAGCGCAGTAAACAAAATGCCCATAGCTTGAACTAGCATATCCCGTGACAATCCGATGCCCTGTAAGTACATCACTCCGGGCATTGCGAACGACCCAGTCATCCCTGTGAGGATACCGTTTACAGCGCCAAACACTAATCCAACCCATATCTCTGCTTGCGAAGGGATCTTAAGTCGAACGCCCGTGAGGTTTAACACACCGAAAGCGATCAGTAAAAATCCAAGAAGCGCGGTTAAGATGCCGATGTCAATTCTAGTCAAAGCCGTAGCCCCGAGCCAAACCATAGCTGTTGCGATCAGAAGGAAGGGCCAAATACGCTGCAAGATGATACGCATATTGCCACCTATGCTTGCCTGATATGCATTAGTAATAAAAGAAGGCACAATCATCAGCGACATCGCTGTAGGCAAGTCGAGTGTGGCAGTCAGCAACCCAAGACTGACCGAGGGTAATCCAAGCCCAATTAGACCTTTCACGCCTCCAGCGATGATGAATGTTACTGAAATGGCAAAGAACGTAAAGAGATCAAACATATGGGCTAGAATAGGACATTAAAATAATGGGTGCCAGAGCCTACCCTAGCAACGAACAAGGCAACGTCAGCCCAAGTCTTGTAATTGGCAATTTGGTTGGTGATTAGTTCTTGATACAGGCTCCCCCAATCAACTACAGGATCTCACTGTTCTGGATTTGACCTCATAACAACGCTAGGCAGGAATTTGTAACTTTGGACACCATACTAAAATTCATGAAACTAATGTTCTTTTTATCTCCAGAACAAAGCAAAACATTAACTTTCACACTTGCATAAGCGCAACTTGAGGCTCATGTTTCACGGGTCTATACTTTATCGCACTGGAAGTGGTGTAATTATTTGCTTTCCTGATGCATTATTGCGCCAGAACAAGCTTTACATACATTCTCTTCGTCAAAACGTTCACAAAGGTGTTCTACCAACTCAATCATATTATGAGGACCATTCACATAGTCCATAAATGCGTCGATTGAAGCCCACTGATTCACTACTAGCAGTTGATCTTCTCGCGTATGTACGATGCTATACACGTCTAGGCCATCAACGCCATCGACACGACTGTTTACAATCAAATTGGCAATTTCTTCAGTTGCGCCTTCTTTTGGTGTAACTGCAATAACACTCATCATTTTCATATCGGTTTCTCCCGTGAATTGCGATGAAAGAACGTACGGATTTTATCATATAAATAAAGTTTTTAACCTAGAAGCAATTCGACCATTTATTGAACTGAGAGCGCGGTTTGGTTACTATTTTGCAAACCGCACACCGAGGAGAAACAAGTGAGCTTTTTTGAAAATACTATGAAAGTCTTGAAAGATTGGGACAAAGAAAAATATGCGGAACTTCACCATGAAGACTTCCTGTTTATACGCGAAACTGAACTATTTCCTTTAGAGGATTACTTGGAAATAATGGAAGAATTTATGATTAGTGGAGGCGGCCCTGAAGTCAGCAAAAGAATGGCTGAGGGATTGATCCATGAAAATGAGTACGTATGCGAACTTCGCTGGGAAGATAAAGGTGAAATTGTAACTAACGTGTTTATGAAAAAAGATGGTTTAGCATGGCGCTCGATTGTTAATAGAGTAACCAAAAAGAGAGCCGCCTAACCTCAGATAACAAGAGAGATATTGTGCAAATCTCAAAAATTGACGTGGCGACATTGTATCAAAGTTTATTTTTTCGTTACAAAAAGAACGAATTTGACAACCATAAGAAGGAAGCTGAACGTGCTTAGACTGTTTCTGACCATCGCAACCATTATTAGTACGGGCTCTGCATTTGCAGGCTCAGAAATACCCACAACCAATTGGGGAGCTGTTCTTAAAGTACCTTTGGATCAAGTTGCCAAAGTAGATAAGGGCTTAATTGAATGGGGTACCTGGATTAAAGAAACTCACCCCATGGGAGATGAGGCCAATGGTCTCGACAGCCTAACAATTACTAAAGGGAACCCAACAGGCGGCCATGTTTATTATGTCATCGTGGAGCGGTATGACACCCCAGCTGGTTTGAAAAATCACCAGAGCTTATATTATCGTGATTCTGGAGGGGCCTATGCCAGCACGTTTTCCAAACTGTATTTTATGCAAGCCTACAGGGTGTCAGGATCAGAGCAAAAAAAAACGGTATTTAGTATAGTTCCATAAAGCTTTAATACATTGGATATTCACGTTTCGGTTTTGTGGAACTATACGTCATCCCTATCACAAATGAACTTAACACTGCAGAAAATAACCGGAAGAATAAGGGCACAAATCGATATCTTACTTGATCAGCGTTATGGTTAGTACTGGTAATGTGAGATTTTGTTAGCTATCTTTGCTTGCATCCGCCAACCGTGATGTAAGTATCGGAAATCATTCCTTCGCTGTCTCCAAGCCAGCACATTTTGACCATTCGACCATATCTGATGCTCTTTACTTGAAATGTAGTTATCTTTGAGCCTGTATCTAAATTGGTTACAGAAATATCCTGGCCCACGTCAATGGAGTCTGCGTTAAGTTCAATACTCTTAAATGTTTCGCACTTGCCTTCATTACAATATTTCACGTTATCTACTTTAGACCATTGCGCTGATTTAACTAAAACTGGGTTCGCTAGAGCGACTGTTGGGAGAATTAGGAGACAGAATGATAATAGTTTTGCTTTTGATAGCCTGATTATAGACATTGATGATAATTCCTTTTCTAATAATACTTTGACCCGCCCTGTGCTTTTTATTTTGTATGTAGCAATATTTCCAGCCTCAAACCTATTAAATCATTTGTAAGTGGAATTTTGCTCTCCCCCTAGATAAGCGCAATGATCTTTGCGCCAAGGGTCATTCAGCTATAATGCTTCGTTGCGTAATATTTGACATTTGAAGTCGCTAGGCCTTCAGTATGGATAGCAAGTTGAGCCTTTAAGCAAAATAAGCAAAAACAAAACATAAAGGAGATGAAATTGGTGGAAGATTTTGGAGGTTCGCTGAACCTCATCATTTGGCTTTTGGCCACAGCAGGTGCAGGTTATTATGCTTATCGGTGCTTATTTGCTAAAGAAGGCATGATTGAGCAATATGGCTTTGGCGATCAATCTGCTTTTGTCATAAATCTTGCAGGATCATTTGTAGGAGCAGGGTTTATAATGGGTGTTGTAGTCTTATTTGCAGGGCCACAAGGAGCGTGGCTATTGTTTACTTATAGCTTTGTTCAGTCCCTGATTGGCACTATTACTGGTTACAGAATGGTAAATGGGCCATGGGCTGAAGTGGATGGAGTGAAGGCAACCGCGGAAGGTTGGATGGCTCCACTTTTATTCACAATACTTTATGGTTTCTTGCTTTATAATATGCGAGAAATTCTTTGGGTCGCAGATATTGCTGCATAAGCTAATTTATTGGCTGCGCGATCAGCCCAGCCTCACCAACTGCCTTTAGAGTGGCTATAGCCTTTTTATAAACTTTTTCTGTGACACGGGGCGTACGCTATTGGTATTACAAACATGGATCGAATAGCTGCAAACTGGTGTCTTTTTAACACATCGATTACAGCAATCAAAGGATTTGGGATTTGAGTGCCGCGCATGTTTTGGAGCATAATCCCAACTGGATAAAGCTCAATCTGGGGTTTGCAAATGCCGGCTTCCATTTTCACTATTTTTGCCGATAAATTTTATCAAAATCACGCCTATCAGACTTCGTGCGGCTTTTTTGCCTAACAGCAACTTTCTTGCCTAATTGCTTGGCAGGTAATCTCAATTCGAGCACCATCCAATAAACCTGCAACGCCGACACACGTCCGCGAGGGCTCTAACCCTTTTATGAAAAATGTCTTATATATAGTGTTCATTTCATCAAATTCTGTGAGATCAGTCATATGAATCAAAACTGAAGTAATATCTTCCATAGTTAAGCCAACAGAGGTAAGCATTTTTTTTATGAGCAAAAGACAGGTCGACGTTTCTGAACTTATTGAAGCGAAACTTGTGACGTCAGCCGAGATATCGTCAGAAGCTATTATACCCGACAACGATACAATATTATTTGTTTCAGTAAGATGTGAGAATGGTGCTGCTTTTTTCACAAAGTCGAAGATGACGTTATGCTCTTTCATAATATTCCTTCCTTAATAATATTTTTCTTTCTTTATGCACCTCAAGTTCGCGAGGGTGTTTTTAGCAATCTGTATTTATTTTGCTGTATTAAACATCGCCAATTATAATAACAGTCTAATTAGCACCTTCAGCTTCAATAAAGCTACCAGTCTACTCTCCAAACCGATCAAAAACTCTCTCAGCCTCTATTTTGTTTTGGAAAAGGGTAAAGATTACGAATGACTTTTACTCTAATTGTATAACGGTACGCTGGAATGCGCCTTTCTCAATTTCCTTGCCATCTTTTTTATTTTTAAAAGCCATCAGTCGCACTCATGCTCTTTCCAAAATTAAATAGTATAATGGGTGGTTACCACCGCATGGCCGCAGTGAAGGCCGTCCTTATATACCTTGAGTGCTTTGATGGTGATCCTATTTGGAAAGAGGCAAGAAAAATTGCAACTACCTACAAGCCAGACGAAGCGACTGCATTGCAAACGGTTGGCGCAATGCGGGCTAAAGCTGCTGCCAAGTCCGGCGCTGAAATAGCCCGCGGTGCAATGGAAACGGCTTTAGCTGAAATGTATTAATTCATCGGTCGCGCAATTAGACCTTCCTAGCCGACATCCTTCAACGCGGCACGGGCTTCGCCCCCGACTTCAGCATAAGCCCTCAAGGTGCACCGATCATGTGCTGTCTGGTCCGTGGGCACTGAACTGAACATCGCAAGCTGGCGCCCCTACTGCCCGTCGACAAATGATAATCGGATTTGGAATTTGAATGTCGAGCTTGTTCTCGAGAGCCGCGCCTGTAGCGGACAGTTCCACCTGAGCTTTGGAAAAGTGGTCTTCCATCTTTAAAATCTTAGTCAGTATAGTAGACCCGTATTATGCCAATCAGGCTTCGCGCGAGCGCGGGAGATGTGGCTTTACATGAGGCGTGCTTTCTTAATAGGCAGCTCTATTCCAGCTGGTCTAAAATCGCATCATAAATGATGCCAGCAAATTCTGCCGCCGTAGAGGTCGCACTAGTTTCCGAATCTTGGCTTTCAGCGATTGAAACCCCCTACAGCAACGTCAACGTATTTTTAACTTGCACAAGTGTTCATAATGTCGTCCATGTATATAGGAAATAATGCATGTAGCCAGCTTGTTCGGAATTTCAATTCATCGGGAGTGGAGATTAAAATGGACAAAGCAAAAGACTTCCAATACTTGGAAATGGTAATTCGCCACTGTCAGTCAGCTTATAAGATTTCTTGCACCAACGCTGCTTTCGAAAAGGCCAAGCAACTGAACTTTATCGATCAAAAAGGCTATGTTTCTGCAACCGGGCGTGATCTCGCACTTTTAATGGAGCATGGCCCACACATCTATCAAAATGCCCAAGACGAAATTAACGGACGCTTTGCTACAAACGATCAACAAGCCACCCATCAATTACACTAGCCTTATGGTAGTCCAACGTCTCTTCCGACATGTTAGCAACTTAACGGATCAATGAACTGGATGAAGCAACCACCAAACGAAGCGGTAAAAGTGTTGAAGACATTCAAATTGAAAGTCGTAAGAATATCCCTGTCGGGAGATGCAGGGCCGTTGATAAGTTTACTGCAATGGCAACCTTCTCATGAAGTATACCAGCGGGGTATACTACTGGAAGGGTGATACGTTGTGACGGTGGTATGATTAAATCAGTTTGAGAGTTTTATTGAATGAAGCATGATCTTGTAATAACCGGGGGGACTCTAGCCTCCTCTTCAGAAACATTCAAAGCTGACATAGGGATTAAAAATGGCACAATTGTAACTCTCGGGGAGGATCTTAAAGGTGAGGATGTAATCGATGCATCGGGAAAATTAGTATTACCAGGAGGTATAGAGACACACTGCCATATTGCTCAAGAGAGCGCTATGTCAATAATGACAGCCGATGATTATGAGACTGGATCAATTTCAGCAGCCTTTGGAGGTAATTCATGTTTTGTACCCTTCGCCGCCCAAAGAAAAGGGCAATCATTAAGGGACGCACTAAGTGTTTACGATGCAAGAGCAAAAACCAAATCCGTGATAGACTATTCATATCATTTAATTTTAACTGACGTAAACAAAAAAGTTCTCAATGATTTACCTAAAGTTTTCGAGCTTGGAGTTACAAGTTTTAAGGTCTTTATGACCTATGCGACTAGAATAAATGACAGTCAATTTTTGGATATATTAACAATCGCTCGCGAGCATGGCGGCCTCACGATGGTACATGCTGAGAACCATGATATGCTGACTTGGATGGCAAAACGTTTGGCCGACAGCGGTTATATAGATCCAAAATATCACGCCCCTTCTAGACCGGCTCTCGCAGAGGAAGAGGCTATAAATCGTGCCATTAGTTTAGCAAAACTTGCTAATGCACCATTAATGATCGTCCATGTTTCTACTCCAGGAGGGGCAGAGAGCGTCAGAAAAGCTCGCTTTCAAGGAGCCTATGTATTTGGTGAAACCTGCCCACAGTACCTTTTCCTCACACGAGAAGATTTAAACAGACCTGGCTTAGAAGGAGCAAAATATATTTGCTCTCCGCCACTACGCGATAGTTTCACTCAAGAAGTACTATGGAAGCACATATCTAACGGTACATTTAGCGTTGTGTCATCAGATCATGCGCCCTATAGGTTTGATGAAACCGGAAAGTTTTCTAGTGGGACGAACTCGGATTTCAGAAAAATTGCAAATGGCATGCCGGGTATAGAGATGCGTCTTCCACTAATGTTTTCTGAAGGGGTGAAAAAAGGCAGAATAAGTCTTAACCAGTTTGTCGCTCTTTCCTCGACAAATGCTGCTCGTCTTTACGGGATGTTCCCTAAAAAAGGTACTCTAGCAATTGGCGCGAATGCCGATATAGCGATTTGGGATCCAGATGAGACACGCCACGTCTCTGAAATGCATGATGCAACGGACTACAATCCATTTGAAGGCAGAAAAATAAATGGGTGGCCAACTACCGTACTCTCAAAAGGTTGTAAAGTCGTAGATCATGGTAAACTTATAGCTAAGCCTGGCGATGGGAAATTTGTTAAAAGAGGACGATGCGATCTAACGGGCCTTTCCGGAAGCAGATTAATTGAAACTGATCCCGAAACGAATTTTGGAGCTGAATTATTCAAATGACTGGACCGATCGTTGTAATAAACCCAAATTCAAACAAAACCATTACGGAGGGGTTAGACCAGGCATTAAAAGGTTTCCGTTTGAAAAATGGCCCTGAAATAGAGTGTCTAACGCTTTACGAAGGTCCGTTTGGAATTGAAAGTCAACTGGATAGTGACAGCGTCATTATACCTCTTTCTAAACTGGTAGCGTCACGAAGTGACGCTAATGCTTTTGTTATTGCCTGTTACTCAGATCCAGGACTTGACACGTGCCGGAGTATCACCGCAAAACCAGTATTTGGTATCCAAGAAAGTGGTGTTTTGACAGCGATGGCAAGAGCCGACCTGTTTGGTGTTATAGCATTATCGGAATCTTCTATTCAACGCCATCGAAGATTTATGGCTCGCATGAATGTACTGGGACGACTTGCCGGAGAGCTGGCTCTGAACATTTCGGTAGATGCAAGCGCTAATGGTGAGGATACATTTCAACTTTTAACTCAAACGGGCAATTTGTTAAAAAATCAAGGGGCGGGCGCTATTGTTTTAGGCTGTGCTGGGATGGCCAATCATCGAAGCGCTCTCGAAAATAAATTAGGAATAACGGTAATTGATCCAACTCAGGCAGCCGTCTCTATGGCTATGGGTTCAATATTGGCAAGTGATCTGCATAAGAATTAGTTATCCTAATCGCAATTATAAATTCTCAGCACGTTAATGGTATTTCAGATAGAAGAGGCGGTCTCCGAGCTCGAGATCAGCTAGTCAGATCTGTCTATATCAATAAAGCAACCAGAAAAGCAGCTTGTTCTTGAGCTTTTAGAGTGCAAAAAGGAAGTTTTTTATCGCACCAGCGCAGCTTAAAATAATATTGATATCGATGAGAACCACGATACGCATCCAAATTATATAGCTATTGCGGCTGACCGCGATGTTTTTATAGTTTAATATATTAGAGTAAGTCGTTGATTCATCGAATCTTTCAAACTATGCGTCTTTCGAAATCTCTATGATCTTAACTTTACGCTCACGAAATGCGATAAATAGGCCTGAAAAGAAAATTACAGCTGCTCCAATCCAAGTGAATACGTCAGGTATCTCTGCAAAGAACCAGGCCCCAATAATTGCAGTCCAGATCAGCTTAAGAAAGTCAAAGGGCATTAGCGTGGTTGAATCTGTTACCTTGAAAGACTCGCTCAGGGTCAGCTGTGCAAGTGAGCCAAAAAAACCAATCAATGCCAACCAGCCAAGCGTGGGGAGACCAAATGGTTGCCAAACCCAGAGTGCTGGAGCAATCGAAAAAATACCGAGAAAAATACCCATGTAGGCGACAATTGTTAAGCTTGACTCTGTGCGCGAGAGAACCTTTATAATAATCATCGAACCAGCCCAAAGCCCTGCCGACACGGTAACCAATAACGCCCCTGGGTCTATAGCCACCAGACCAGGTCGCAAAATAATCAGCATTCCAATAAAACCCGAAAAGATTGCAAGCCATCGGTGAATTCGAAATCTTTCGCCCAATATTAAAACAGCGAAAATTGCCATGAAGATAGGTGCTGTGAAGCTTAGAGCCGTGACTTTTGCGATTGGCGAAATTGACAATGCGGTGAAAAACATCAACATAGCCACCATGTTTATTAGACCTCGAAGTGCGTGCAATGCAATTCGCTCTGTGCGCAAAATTACAAAGCCAGAGCGCATTAGAAGCGGAAATAGAAAAGCCAAACCAAATATGTTACGAAAGAAGGCAATCTGAAAGGGCGGCATGACCTCCGCGACAAAGCGGACCAAACCGTGCATGATTGAAAAGGTAACTGTGGATAGGCACATCAATACTATCCCGCGCATAACCGGCGTTTGGCTGTTCCACAGTGCACGCGTTTTTTTATTGGTTATAAACTGAATTTTCACGATCTCTCGTTTTCGTTGAACTAATAAAAAAAAAGAAAAAACGCAATGCCCCTTGATTCTTAAAAAACTCTAGCACTATGAGTGGCTCCAGTTCCAAAAAAAGTTGGCAGCGGAACTATCCAAGTAGGTAATAGCTTGCTTCAAGCAACAAGGCGGAAGCAAAAGATAATACCTTTTACTGGGCCGATCGGCCTGGTTAGTAATTTTTTAATCAATTTTGCCTTCATTGATGTTTAGAAATCGGTTGGTTACGATTTGACACACAACGCATCAGAGGAAAAAAATGACAAAAGTTACGCGCGTAAACATGATTGAGTTTAACTCAGAGGCTGAGTTAGAGGAGCAACAAGAGTGGTATCAGCAAAATGGAGCCAAGCTTTTTCCAGATTCCATTTTGCAAATGGGCGTTCAAACTGGCCCTACTTCAATTATGTCTGTATCGGTATATCCAGACCAAAACACCGCCAATGAAGCTATGGCAACCCGTGATAAGCTTTTTAAAGATGCCGCCAACACGATGTCTGGCTGGAGTATGGAAGGGCCCGTAAGGCATTGGACTATGCCAACTTTAATGACAATTATCGGCGAACAAAAACTTTGAGGCATAAGTTCTTTAGCCACATAAGCGGCTTAGTCATTTTTCCCACTCGTAGATTTTAACTTTTCTGCGTTGGTGCATTCAGGAAGGCAGTATGCCTCCATGAACGCAACGATCTTTTCATTGTGGGTGATTTTTGTGTTAGCCTAAATTGGTTCGAAAAAGGAGGAATTGAATATGTCAGTTAGATGTTACTTAATTGGTAAATACACGTCAGAAAGCATTAAAGGCATCATTGGTGGATCAGATCGAATGAACGCTGTTCAGACTCTGATTGAAGCTGCTGGTGGCAAAGTTAATAATAGCAGTTTTGTGAGAGGGCCAATGGATGTAATTGTTGATTGCGAAGTGCCTGACCACGAAACGATGATGGGTCTTGTTGCTACTGTACTTGCATCAGGTTCGATGGAAGACGCTATGTATCTAGAGTGCGTTGACGCTGATCCGATTTGGGTATCAGCCAGAAAAATGGCGAGTTCATATACAGCAGCAAATGCTTAACTAGATAGTTGCGCATTAAGCACAGCCACGCCAATATCCATCAATGTAGCCAGGGCTTCACCCTCAATGAAAAATGGAGGTAAATATGACGTATAAAGCAATCGCTAAATGGCCCAGCAAAGATGGGAAAGCCGATGATTTTCATGGTCTTTTTATAGTAGCTATGCCTAAAACCAGAGAATTGAAAAGCTGCTTACAAATCGATTTAAGATTCGATGAAGTTCACCCCAAATTGGCTTTTATGACGCAAGATTGGGAATCTTCACAAGATCACAAAGATCTATGTCTCCGATCTTAAAGAGGCTAGTACTCGGGATGTGTTTATGGACTTTCTAACAGAAGAGCGAACCTTTCGGTATTGCAGTCTCTGAGACGTTTGATTTATCGGCTGGGCAGTCAGCTCAGCAAAACTGATCTTTTTCATCTCAACTCTGGCCTGTTCCTAAACCTTTCCAGTACCATTAAATTAACGAGAACCGCGTGCTATCTGGCGCATTGACATGGATCGGATCACTGAAAGATGGCCTTTCTTCAGGGCGTCTATTACGGAAATGAGCCGATTTTAAATGCTCCGCTTGTTCTCCACAATTATCTTCATCGCATCTAGCTCCACTTTTACGGCACGAATATCAGCTTCCATTTTCGCGATTTTAGCCCACATAATAAAATCCTTATTACGCCAATCTTAATTTATTCCAGCGCGGGTAAATTGACCCCAGTTATATGTTTCTTTTCACTGAAAAGTTGCACTGCAGCAGGTGGAAGATTGGCGTCATCCATTACGCAAGCGAATTCTGCCACCGCAGAAATTCTACAATTTTGTCAGACCGTTTTCATGTAAAATTCTTAAACGTATAGTAAGTTACTGCGGCGCTTTTTTCTATCTTGCAGGTATTAACGACTAACCCATCTCCTGTCTGCCGTTACGTCAGGCTTTGAAAAAACGTGCGTATTTGGTATAGTTGAGTTGTAGCCAAACTGTCGGGAACTCTCATTAACAGATCGTGAGGTTCCAATGCGTAATGCAAACGAAAATCATCTTATAAATCATGTCATATGGCATTGCCAATTTGTCTATGATTTAGACAGCGCACGAGCAGCGGTAGAATATGCGCGCCGTGACGGGTTTTTAGACACACACAATCGATTAACCTCAATTGGGCGCAGCGTTGCCAAAATGATGGTGCAAGACTTCAACCATTACAAAGATTTAGTAAGCATCAAGATTGGTGAGCAGCAGGATTTTAATAATCCACAGGCGAGCTATTAGCCTCGATAGCCTTAGCTTAGCACCTCCTAAGACTAGATTACACCAGATTGGCAACATAAGAAAACGGCCTCCAGATTATTTTAGTCATAGAACAATTCCAAGTTAGTTTGTACAGCTGTTCCAACTGTGAATTGCCGCTCGTGAGGTTTAAACCAAACCGCTGGCATCGGTAGTGGTCACGGCTCAGGATAGTGCCGCGCATAGCCCTTCACTGTTTGGTGTAGTAAATTTTGAGATATTGATCGGCAGTAGTTTAGGTTTGAGTCTTGGTACAGTTTGTAATCATCAATAAAAAAATCCTCATGACATAGCGCTCCCAAGGCATTGATTTCTTTATTATCCCATGCCTTCAAGTACCTTACTCGAAATACTCATCAGTAAAGTCCTTCCCTTTGTCCAGACATCAACCCAATCAATAAAATGGCCATGCAGTGCTCCAGTACCATACGGGTTATCATAGACATCCATAATAAACTGCTTTCGGAATTTCATCAGCTTCGTATTCTGACCGACTTGTGCGCGTTCTGGTATTTTGCAGTGCGCGTCAATAAACACAACTATCCTTTCACCAAAGGTCATTTTTGTGTTACCCTATTCCTGCAAAACAAAGGAGTACGCTATGTACGCAACGTCTGCAGATTGGAAAGTAAACAACGGCACTTGGTCAACAGATCAAGAAAAAAAAATGACGGCAAAAATGAAAGCCTTAGGCGCACTTCACTGGTTTTTTATCCGCACTGGTGACGAAACTGGACGGAGCGTGGTTGTATGGCCCGACAAAGCAACTGCTCACGCAGGATTAGCCACAGTCCGAGATGAAGCAGCGGCAGAAATTGGGAACACAATCACAGCAACCTGCGAGGGCGAAGTGAACGGCTTCTAATTTATTTCATCGGTTACGTGATTAGCCCAGCCACGCCTATATCCTTCAAGCAGCATGGGTGAATTTGCTCAAGATTAGATGTTCCTTATCACTACTCAACTCCATACCAGCGGATGGAAGGATGCCGTCATCGATTGCACTAACAAATCTTTTCACAGCAGAAGTTGCGCTGTTCTGGTCAGAACGTTTTTTCATGTAAATTCCTATAAACGAAAATAAAGTTTAAGGAGTTCTTATTTCTAGATCGTAAGTATTGGAGGTTGACCCAGTCCACCCATTTTGCAATATTATTTTCACCACGTGGAGGGTTTTTTAACCAACGCCTAACGGCAGATATGGTAAATAAATGCGAATGATTTTTATGAAATTGACCTTTTTATTCGCCTTTGCGTCCAGTGGATATTCTGAAGCAGACTTCACGGGATGGTGCATTGATATGGGTGAACCGGGTTGCCAAGACCAATATCTTCCATTCGAAGGGAATTTTATCAGCTGGTGCGAAGAGGGTTGTTCTTTAACAAAACCGGTAAAAGTTACAAATATGTTAGCAACTCTTTACGATTACACTTGCCAATCAGACTATGCGGGAACTGTACAAAGCCGCGCAATAATTTTGACGCAAACAGTTTATGATGATACGGGAACTGAAGTTGATAAACACTCTTTCATAACAAATTCTGGAACTTTCCCTGTGGTTCAGTGCCCTTAGTCATACAAATCGAATTGCCACGAAAATAAGGCTTAAAATGTGTCCCCAAAAATTGTTCAAAAAAATGGGGAAAAGAAAAATCTTGTGGATATACTTGAGGGTAACTCATGTATTTTTAATCAGGCCATTTACACATGAAATTTTGTAATGCAGCATTTTTCCAATCTCTTCTGGGGGTAGCCTAAAACTGGGC
>MDTG01336461.1_pt1 | contig 20044 bp, 18 predicted proteins | sample 811421 | NCBI WGS metagenome assembly MDTG01 (sample SAMN05326645, study PRJNA326480) | marine metagenome | isolation source: seawater | place: Pacific Ocean: South East | collected 2011
GGATATGGAACTATTAATGGGAGATTGATATTTCTTTATAGCCAAGATTTTACGGTTTTTGGGGGATCTCTGTCTGAAACACATGCTGAAAAAATTTGTAAAATTATGAGACAAGCAATCAAAGTCGGAGCACCGGTCATTGGCCTTAATGATTCAGGCGGAGCTCGCATCCAAGAGGGGGTAGCCTCTTTAGGCGGCTATGCAGATGTGTTTCAACAAAATGTAATGGCTTCTGGCGTAGTACCTCAAATATCCATGATAATGGGGCCTTGTGCAGGAGGTGCTGTTTATTCACCTGCCATTACTGATTTTATATTTATGGTTAAAGATAGTTCTTACATGTTTGTTACGGGCCCCGAAGTAGTTAAAACTGTTACACATGAGGAAATAACTGCTGAAAAGCTTGGTGGTGCGATTACACATTCTACTGAATCTGGTGTTGCAGATTTAGCTTTTGAGTCAGATGTAGACGCCTTAGTTAATTTAAGAGAGTTCATTTCTTTTTTACCGTCCAGTAATCAAGAAAAACCACCCTTCTTGCCAACTGATGACCCATCTGACCGAGTTGAAATTTCTCTAAATTCATTAATTCCGGATGATCCTAATAAACCTTATGATATGAAAGAGCTAATAAAAAAAGTTGCAGACGAGAGAAATTTTTTCGAGATACAACCTGGTTTCGCCTCTAACTTGATAATTGGATTTATTCGTATTGACGGCTATACAGTCGGAGTAGTTGCTAATCAGCCTCTAGTTCTTGCAGGTTGTTTAGATATCAATGCATCAAAGAAAGGCGCACGTTTCATTCGTTTTTGTGATGCATTCAATATCCCCGTTTTAACATTTGTTGATGTCCCTGGATTCATGCCTGGTACCAGTCAAGAGTATGGAGGCATCATAAAACACGGCGCTAAACTTTTGTATGCTTATGCTGAATGTACAGTGCCAAAGGTCACAGTCATCACACGTAAAGCCTATGGTGGCGCTTATGATGTGATGTCTTCAAAACATTTAAGAGGAGATGTAAATTTCGCTTGGCCTTCTGCAGAAATTGCTGTTATGGGTCCTAAAGGAGCGGTAGAAATTATATTTAGGAGTGATATTGGGGATTCAGAGAAAATTAAGGCCAGGGAAGCAGAGTACCGAAAAAAATTTGCAAATCCATACATAGCCGGTAAGCGTGGATACATAGACGATGTTATTGCACCCAGCGATACTAGAAAAAGAATATCGCGCTCATTATCGATGCTTAGCAACAAAGATATAGTAAACCCATGGCGAAAACACGGAAATATTCCGCTTTAAGGGATTGGAGTCCCTTGTAGTTTTTATTTGATTTAAATTTATTAGAAGATTAAATATGTTTAAAAAGATTCTTGTAGCAAATAGAGGCGAGATAGCTTGCCGCATATTCAGGACAGCTAAAACCATGGGTATTAACACTGTAGCTGTCTATTCTGACGCCGATAAAGACTCACTGCATGTTCGTATGGCAGACGAATCTTTTTATATAGGTCCGTCACCGTCAGTAGAAAGCTATTTGGTTATCGAGAAGATCTTAGATGCTTGTAAAGCTACTGGTGCTGATGCAGTTCATCCTGGATATGGATTTTTGTCTGAAAATAAAAGCTTTTGTGAAGAATTAAATGCACATGGAATTTCTTTCATAGGTCCGGAAGCTAAAGCTATAGAATCTATGGGGGATAAAATAACCTCTAAGTTAATTGCAATGAATGCAGGAGTAAATATTGTCCCAGGATACGATGATATCGTCAAAGATTCTGATGAGGCAGTGAAAATTGCAAAAGATATAGGGTATCCAGTAATGCTGAAAGCTTCTGCTGGTGGCGGTGGAAAAGGTATGCGTATCGCATGGAACGAAAAGGAATGCAAAGAGGGATTTGCTCGTGCGACTAATGAAGCTATTTCAAGCTTCGGTGATGGACGAATTTTCATTGAAAAATATATCCAAGACCCACGCCATATTGAAATACAAATAATGGCGGATAGTCATGGTAATATTGTTTATTTAGGTGAACGAGAATGCTCAATTCAGCGACGTCACCAAAAAGTTATTGAAGAGGCACCTTCACCGTTTTTAAGCGAGATAGATAGAAAAAAAATGGGTCAACAAGCTGTATTATTAGCGCAAGCAGTTGACTACCAGTCAGCAGGCACCGTTGAATTTATTGTAGATTCTGAAAAGAATTTTTATTTCTTGGAAATGAATACCCGATTGCAGGTTGAGCATCCTGTTACAGAGATGGTGACTGGTTACGATATGGTTGAGCTGATGATTAGAGTTGCCGCAGATGAAAAATTACCTTTAGCTCAAGAGAATATTCAGTTGAAAGGCTGGGCTATTGAGACACGCGTCTATGCAGAGGATCCATTTAATAGCTTTTTGCCCTCTACAGGTAGGATGGAAAACTATATTGAGCCTAAAGGCGATGGAGTTAGAGTTGACACAGGTATCCTTGAGGGTGGAGAGGTCTCTATATTCTATGATCCCATGATTTCAAAATTGATCACTCATGGTTCTGATAGAAACGAAGCAATTGAAAAAATGAGCAATTCATTAGACTCATACTATATTTCTGGAGTTAAAAATAACATCAGCTTTCTTAATTCCTTAATAGTCCATCCACGCTTTGTTTCTGGAAACCTCACAACAAATTTTATAAATGAAGAGTATCCAGATGGATATAGTTCTGATGTTTTATCTCAAGATGACTTAGCAGTTTTTATAGTTACTGCAGCAGTTATCTATAGAATAAGAAGCGATAGACTCGCCCTGATCTCAGACCAACTTACTGGCCATGAATATAATCCTTTGAAGAAGCTTGCCATTATCACTGATAACGATAATCAGGAGCACCACTTATCAGTAAGTTTTTCAGGACAATCGTATAGGGTCGAACTAAATGATATATTGTACTCATTTGAGACATCATGGCGCATAGGTGAACCGTTATTAAGAGCTGATATAAACGGAAAAAAAGTTATATTACAGGTCGACCTAGTGGGTCAGTACATACACTTATTCCATCAGGGTTCAAAAAAAGAGATTCTTGTTGTTTCGCCTAGGTTTGCGGAACTTAGCAAACATATGCTTACTAAAGAGAAACCAGATACAACCAAGCTTGTGGTTTCTCCAATGCCTGGTTTACTGGTCAAGCTATCTGTCAAAACTGGAGATATCATTAAGGCGGGTCAAGATATAGCAGTCATTGAAGCGATGAAAATGGAAAATAACCTATGCGCAACCAATGATGGTGTAGTCTTAACTGTTCCAGTAGCCGAAGGAGAAACATTGACAGCTGGACAATTAATAGTTGAGTTTGAGTAAAAAGTTGTATTTTTTTTAAGCTAAAGGGGTTAAGTATATTGCAATTAAATTGTGATGAATTAGCAAAAAATATTCGCCTTGGTGATCGACGAGCTCTCTCAAAAGGTATCACCCTAGTTGAATCAGCCCTTGCTGCCCATCAAGAGAGTGCGTCAATATTGCTTGAGTTATTGATGCCATACACAGGTCGATCTATCAGAATTGGGGTATCTGGCTCCCCCGGCGTGGGAAAATCCACATTTATTGAATCCTTTGGTAATCATGTCATAAAAAAGGGGTATAAAGTCGCTGTGCTAGCAGTAGATCCTACATCTTCAGTAAGTGGAGGCTCTATATTAGGGGATAAGACCCGTATGGAGACTTTATCACGTGACGTTGATGCATATATTAGACCTTCTCCTGCAGGAAAAACACTAGGAGGTGTTACTAGGAGAACACGAGAAACATTATTGTTATGTGAAGCTGCTGGCTTCGATGTAATTTTTGTAGAAACAGTTGGAGTGGGGCAATCAGAGACGGCTGTTTCAGAGATGACAGATATGTTTTTGTTACTTATACCGCCTGGAGGTGGAGATGAACTTCAGGGAATCAAACGCGGTATTATGGAGCTAGCTGATCTAGTATTAGTAAACAAATCTGATGGGGATCAGTTGGCCGCTGCCTCAAGAACAGCCTGTGATTATCAGACGGCATTGCAGTTTTTGCATAATCGAAGTTTAAATTGGGAGGCGAAAGTGCAGACAATGTCTGCCCTTACAGGTCAAGATATTGACTCAGTATGGCAGATTATCAGTGAATACAAAGCTCTATTAAACAAAACAGGAGAAATTCATTCACGTCGAATTGAGCAATCAACTGCATGGATGTGGAGTGAAGTAGCCGACGGACTGCTGGATGAACTAAAAAAAAGTGGGTCTGTAATGAGTCTTGTAGAAAATATAGAAAAAAAAGTAAAGAAAGGTAAACTTCCCCCTACAGTCGCAGCAAGAAGGCTAATAGAAAAATTTAGGAGATAGTTAAAGTTAATTTAACTTACAGGATAATTCATGATCGGTGATCTTAACCATATAGCTATTGTTGTTCCAGACCTTAAAAAGGCTGTGGAAATTTATAATGTGGCGCTGGGTGCGAAAGTTTCGGGCCCTACAGATCTGCCTGATCACGGGGTCCGTGTAATTTTCGTGGAGTTAAACAACACAAAAATAGAATTATTGCTACCAATAGGAATAAATTCTCCAGTCGCAAGTTTCCTAAAGCGCAATCCTTCTGGTGGGATACATCATATTTGCTATAGTGTTGAAGATATCCTCGATGCAAAAAATAGGTGTATTACAATGGGCCTGAGAATTATAGGTGACGGAGAGCCTCAAATTGGAGCTCACGGAAGGCCAGTATTGTTTCTTCACCCTAAGGACTTATGTGGAACTCTTATCGAATTAGAGCAAATATAAGTTTTTATCATTTAAATTATGTCGTTAGGCGTCTTCTATGCTGCGATAATAATTCATTAATATCTCAGAAACCTCTGGTCTAGAAAATTCTGGAGGCGGAGCTATTCCACTGTTCAACATCTGACGAACTTTCGTACCCGAAAGTGTTATAAAGTCTTCTTTTGAATGGCCATCTACTTCATTCATCATAACTACTTTATTTAATTTTTTTGAGTACGCAGTATGATCTGCGGGAAAAATTTCGATATTAAGAGAGCCACTAGGAACCTTTTTCTTAAATATTTCTTGCGCATCAAATGCGCCATAAAAATCACCTACCCCTGCGTGGTCTCTACCTATGATTAGGTGCGTAGCACCCATATTTTGTCTAAAAATAGCATGCAGAATTGCTTCTCTGGGACCGGCATATAGCATATCAAACCCATATCCATTAACCATAACTGAATTTTCGGGGAAATATAAATCAACCATTTTTCTTATACAGGCATCACGAACTGCTGCCGGAACATCACCTTTCTTCAATTTACCAAGTAGCATATGAACAATTACCCCGTCCGCACCAAGTCGCTTCATAGCCATGCGACAAAGTTCCTCGTGAGCTCGATGCATTGGATTACGTGTTTGAAAAGCAACAATTTTTTTCCACCCTCTGTACTCAATTTCGTCACGGATTTGTTGTGCAGTTTTGAAGGTATCTGGATAGTCATTTCTAAAGTAACTGAAATTTAATACTTCGATTCTCCCTGAGATTAAATAGTTACCTAAATTGCAAAACGTTTTTACTCCAGGATGGTTGATATCAACTGTCCCAAAGGTATCTGCTGCTATGGTTTGTATTTGTTCGTCGGTGACAAGTTCAATATTTTCAATATCCATTAAAGCTATAATTGGATGATCTTTGCTATTTGGGTCTCTTAGGGCAATTCTTTCTGCCCCATTTAGGCTATTGATATCCTTAGCAAGATTTACTATAGGTGTCGGCCAGAACAATCCGTTAGCCATATGTAGATTCTTTGAAACACTGAGTGAATCTTTAAGATCCATATAACCATCAAGTGGATTAAAGTATCCTGCACCAAGCATTACTGCATTTGCAGCAGCAGATGAATTCAGGATTAATGAAGGCAGACTAAGACCCTCTTTCTCGAGTTGATTTCTATACTCATCATCAGAAACGAATAGGGAATTTAGTTTTTTTGAGCCATGAGGCTTAATCACTTTATGTTCTCCTGAAAGTTTACATTAATGCGCGTTGATAAGAAATATAGACATTAATGATTGGGTCAAATTATGTAAAATCTGAATCAGACGCAGTTTTTTAAACTTCTAAAAGCTTAATATTTAAGTGAAACGAATAATAGCTACAATTATTATCCTTTTCTACATATAAGACGAACTGTCATCCAATATAATTAAATTTTTGTAAAAATTATCTAGCATATTAAAAATTTATATAACGAATAATTTAATATAAAAACAACGTTCACGACTGTCGATTATGTCGGTATAATAAATGAATGTAATTTAAAATACTAAAAACGATTTATTAAAACCATGGAGAAGGTAATGACTTTGTATAAAAAAATAATTCTTTCTATCCCAGTAATGATATTACTTCTAATCGTATCGGGCTGCGGATCAAATGAAAAAGAATTAGTCCTTACTGCTCAGCAAGAGAAAGAGATAGCTGAGCGCCTAGCTCCCATTGGTCAGGTGGTTTTAAAAAAAGATATAGTTGACACTATATCAAATGTTGCAAGTGCCACTCCTGCACCTAAAATAGAACTTTCATCTGGCTCAGAACATATTGTTAAGATGTTAAATTCTGGAGTTGGTGGGAACATGATTTTTGAGCCTGCTGTGATAAAGGTGTCAAAAGGCGATACTATCCATTTTAAAGCTACAGATATGTCCCATAATTCAGCCTCTATGGCTGACATGATACCAAATGGTGCAACCAGCTGGTCTGGACCAATGAACGAAGATATAAGTATTAAATTTGATACAGAGGGTGTGTATGTATACCAATGCGATCCCCATGCAATGATGGCTATGATTGGAGTTATTCAAGTTGGTGACGCGATTAATTTAAGTGAGATTAAAGAGCTTTCAGGTGAGAAAAAATCAACTTTTATGATGAATTCAGATAGATTAGATACGTATTTATCTCAACTTTAAATGAAGCCTGATGGTTATATTTTTGAATATAATGCGCTGTGCAATTTTGCATATTTTATTTGATAGCTAAAAATCCTTCAAAACACAAATATTTTTGCACAGTATTTATATCAATAAAACCTGCTCTTTTAAGCATGTCTAGATTACCTTGTGTTGAGAAGGGCTCCAAAACACCTTTGAGACTTCTAGACTTACCGATTATCTCTTCAGCTGAATAACCTTCTCTAAGCTTATAGTCATTATATAAAGAAGTGAGTATATCTTGGAATCTCGCATCAGCCCCCCGTACTTTTTCAAACAGAAATAAAGCTCCTCCCCAATTTAATTTTTCATAAATCGAGTTCATTAAGTTCTGACGAACCGAAGTTTTAATAAACTGAGCGGTGTAGTAGCATATAATTAGATCGGCTTCGTTAATTTCTAAATTCATGACATCCTCAGCTAGGAAAGAGACATTTAGATCTTTTTCTTTGCTAAGTTTGGATTCTGCTTTTTTGATCATATCTTCTTCTATATCTATGCCAATGAAATGAGCTTCAGGTTTATTTTGATGGTGAGCAGCTAGCCTCAATGTTAGCGTTCCTGTAGAGCATCCTATCTCATAACAGAGTGATTTTGGTTTGATAAAAAAATCACTCATATCACATATAAGGTTATGTCCTTCTTCATACAAGGGAACAGACTTAGCTATATGTTTATCAAAAGAATCCACTAGTTCTCCATTGAATTTCCAGTTTGCTCTCTCAAAGGGCAAACCCTCAACTATTTTTTTCATTCTTCAACTCCACGAGTCTAAATTTTAATCATTCAAGCAAAACATATATATTAACATTATATATCTAATGCTCTTTACCCATCTAAAAGTTAAAATATATAAATGATATTTCCCAATAAAGTCAAAATTGTTGAAGTGAGCCCCAGAGACGGACTCCAGAATGAGTCACAGTTAATTACTGTTAATTCAAAAATAAAGTTAATAGAACTCCTAATCGATGCCGGAGTATCTTTTATCGAAGCCGGAAGTTTTGTTAACCCAGAGTGGGTACCTCAAATGGCGACAACTGATCAAGTATTGAATGGGATTAAAGCCAATAAAAATGCAACATTTTCAGTTTTAGTTCCAAATATGTATGGATTTAAGCAAGCTATGGAGTCTGGCGTTAAAGAGGTTTCAATTTTCGCGTCAGCTTCGGAGACATTTAGTAAAAAAAATATAAATTGTTCTATTAAAGATAGTTTAAGGCGTTTTTTACCCATACTTGAATCAGCCATTGATAAAAAAATACCTGTCCGTGCGTATATTTCTTGTATAGCAGGTTGCCCGTATGAAGGTAAAGTTCAACCGAGTAAGGTGGCTGCTCTTGCCAGTGAGCTTTACCAGATGGGCTGCTACGAAATCTCTCTTGCAGACACGACTGGTATTGGAACACCGGGAATAATCTCTCAGATTATAGAAAACGTTTCTGCAAAGATTCCTCACAGTAGTATCGCTGGTCATTTCCACGATACTTATGGTCAAGCATTAGTAAATATTTATACTGCTTTATCAATGGGTGTATCCATTTTTGACAGCTCTGTAGCTGGATTAGGCGGCTGCCCTTATGTAAAAAATCCAGATAAAAATATAGCCTCTGGTAATATTGCAACTGAGGATTTAATTTATATGCTCAATGGTTTGAATATCGAGCATAATATTGACCTAAAAAAATTGCTAAAGGCAAGCCTTTTCATCTCAAAAAAAATAAAAAAAATCGGTACATCAAAAGTTTCTGCAGCATTAACTTGATAAATGAACACTTTTTATTGTATTTTGCAGCTTTAAAATAAACACAAATAAAAAACGAATTAGAGACTCGACATGAATTCTCCATCTGAAGAAAAAAAGAAAAAAAATAAGTTAAAAAACCTCAAGGAAATCGAGGTTAACGGCACAATTATTACTCGTGATCAAATTATTAAAGAAATGCAACACCACCAAACTGGCTCACAAAACGAAATCATTAAAAAATCATCTGAAGTGTTGATTATACAGTTATTATTTTTGCAAAAAGCAAAAGAGCTTGAATTAGACAAGGATTTATCATTTAAAAGTGATGCTCCGATTGAAGAAACAATAATAGCAAGATTGATTTCAAAAGAAGTCCCGAAATCGGATGAAATTACTGAAGAAGATTGCCAGAAATATTATGACCTACATACCAGTGATTTTTTGACTAAAGAGATGTTGGAGCTTAAACATATTTTATTAAGCGCCAGCTTAGACGATAAAAAAAGCAAGAATGATACAAAAAAATTAGCCTCTTCTCTCATAAAGACTTTAAAAGAATCTATAGATCAATTTGATTTTTTAGTTGATGAATATTCACAGTGCCCATCTAAGGAAAAAAGCGGTTCACTCGGGAGGGTAGGCAGGGGCCAATTTCCATTAGATTTTGAAAAAATTGTATTTGGGCTTGATTTAGGGTTATACGACAAACCAGTCAAATCAGAATTCGGCTACCATATTGTTTTCATAGAAAAGGTGTTGCCACCTAAGCAGTTAGAATATGAGCAAGTTAAGGGTGATATTGCCGACATGTTGATAGAAATAGGGCATCGCATAGAGCTCTCGAAATATACACATCAATTAATTAGCAACGCAAATATTAAAGGCATAGACTTTAAAATTGGCTAAATAAGTTAAGTTTCTCCCAAAAAAATATTTGACTTGTATAAAGTTCAAATATCACTAGCAAGTATTTCTATTTGTTGATTGGTTAATTTCTTGCAGGCATCATCTAATTTTTCAACCCTAAATAGTAAGCTTTTCTCACTGGGAGGGGACAAATGTGCCCTCTCTAATGCTTTATGGTTTTTAGTTTTTTCATCAAGTAGTATCTCACCTCCCACTGCTTGTTCGAGCATAGACTGCAACAAGGTTAAGTAGTCTCCTCGCGCCGATTCCCGAAGGAGCTGTGATTTAAAATTTTTACATCTAACGTTAATCAAGGCACTGGCTAGTTCTAATTGAATGCCATGCGTATCTAATAACTTATCACCTAAACTATGTATCACTGAAGAACAGCATAAAGCTCTTAAGGGGTAATCGTCTGCGGTACTCTTTTTTTTGAATTTTAGATATATACAGCGCTGGTCAGCATTGAATCTAGTCGCTCCATATATATCAGATACCTTATTTATCAGAATATCAAATTGATACATTAAGGACTCAAGATGCTCTGGGTTCACTCTCGTTTTTAAGATAGTTAAATTTTTGCATTCAACAGCCAAGATTGTAGATTCTTCATATCGTTCTTCCATACCAAAAGCTTGGCTGTTAGTTCTTGAGGATATTAAAGGCTTAAGCCTATTTTCAAGTATACTTAACTCGTCCATAGTTCCTTCGCTATTATTAGGAAGTTGCTCATTAATATTGTTAAGTCTCACTGAAAGGTTTTTTCCTAATTTTACTGATATATATATCAATGTTGAAAATATACCTATAAACAATAAGACGATAACTTTATTCTTACCTTTAAAGTAACTAGAAAAAAAACCTTCATAAAATTGAATAACAGCATATCCTGCAATTTCATTTTCAATAGTGATTGGATTTATATATTTGTTGCCTAAAATATTTCTATTATTAATTTGAGTTACTCTTTCGGCTTTAGATAAAATTTGCATGGATGCATCATAAACAGCTACAAATCCTATGCCGTCAATTCTCAACATATCGTCTAATTCAATTTGAAGACTCAATATATCTTTATTTATTATTGAATTTTTTGTAATTTTTGCTAGTTGTAGAGACAATGTATCGCCTAAATACTTCTCTTGTTTGTCTATGATCATAGACATTTGATGATTTATAATTAATACACTTAAAGTTCCAAAAATTATAGAAAATAATACAGCCAACATGGGTAATACTATCGCGTAAGACTTTTTGTTCTTGCCCATCATCAGTAATTCCCATAAGGTCTATGTGTTATTTATTTTAACTTAAGAAACGCTCTTCTATAATACCTGAACTTAAACTTTACTGCGTCTTTAGATTTAATTACTTTATAATGGATTAATGGTGAAAAATTTTTTGCTCATTAGTATATCAGGCCCCGATAAACCTGGAATTACCCAGGCTGTCTCAGAAGTACTTATGCATCATGACTGCTATATATTAGATATAGGTCAGTCTGTTATTCACGATAATCTCAATCTTGGATTTTTGGTAAGAACACCCTTGGGGCATAAATTAGAGGATATAAAAAGTGAAATTTTTCCTTCGCTTGATGCCTTTACATTAAAAATCCGATTTCAGGAAATCGATGAAGAAAGTTATACCTATTGGGTAAACCAGCAAGGTAAGCCGCGTCATATTGTCACACTTCTTTCAAGAAGGGTGACAGCTGAGCATATAGCACGGGTTTCAGCAGTTACAGTTAGACATGAGCTCAATATTGATAAAATTACTCGTCTTTCTGGTAGGCTGCCATTGAATCGTGTCGAAAGCAGCAGTAGGTCTTGTGTAGAGCTTTCTCTTCGTGGTTTACCTATCGATTTAGCTAAGTTTCGTTCTTCGCTTCTAGAGATGTCCAGTGAAATGGAAGTTGACATAGCTTATCAAGAGGATAGTATCTTTCGTCGAAATCGACGTGTTGTGGTATTTGATATGGACTCAACACTTATTGAATCAGAGGTCATTGACGAACTTGCGAAAGAAATTGGATTTGGAAATGAGGTTTCTAAAATTACAACAGCTGCGATGCGAGGTGAAATAGACTTTAAAGAAAGCTTTAAGCGGCGACTTCGTTTTCTCAAAGGGTTAGATGAGACAGTCTTGGAAAAAGTCTTTCTTCGATTAAATCTTACCGAAGGAGCAGAGGATTTAATGTCTACGCTTAAGTTACTTGGCTATAAGACTGCAATTCTTTCAGGGGGATTTGATTATTTTGCCTCTCGAATCCAAAAAAAATTAGGTATTGACTATGTATATGCTAATAAACTTGAAATAGTTAATGGAAAAGTTACTGGAAATATTTCAGGAACAATAGTTGATGGAGATCGAAAGGCTTTATTGTTGCGAGAAATAGCTGACGGTGAAAATGTTTGCTTAGAGCAAGTAATTGCAGTCGGAGACGGTGCAAATGACCTTCCGATGTTAAGTATCGCAGGGCTAGGGATCGCTTATAGGGCTAAACCTTTAGTAAAAGCGAATGCTAAACAATCTATATCTAAGGTTGGGCTTGATGGAATTCTATATTTAATGGGTATTAGCGATAGGGATGTCTCACGATTAGAATAATTTCTCATAAAAGCTGATAACTATATAATTAAAGTAACGCTACTTTATTTGGCATTCCTGCTACCTCTCTCACCAGTTTAGGCACTAAGTACCCCGGAAGTTTCGCTGTAAGATCAGCAAGCAATTCTATGGCTGCCATGTCATTTACTTCAAAATGGGAAGCTCCATTAACTTTATCTAGTTGATGCAAGTAGTAGGGCATTACTTTCATCTCATAAAGCCTCTCACTTAGCCTTTGCAGGATATCAACGGAATCATTTATTCCAGCTAGTAGCACTGTTTGATTTAGTAAGGTGACTCCGGCTTTGGAAAGCTTATGCAGAGCACCCGCTACAGAGTCATCAAGCTCTCTAGGGTGATTACTGTGAATAACAAGTGATGTCAGTAAACGAGTAGAAGTGAGCCATGCTATACAATCCTTTGTTATGCGATCAGGTATAACAATAGGCAGTCTTGTATGCACACGTAATCTCTGGACATGGGGTATCTTTGCAATTTCTTTAGTCAACCAAAAAAGTTGAATATCACTGATCGCAAGTGGGTCTCCTCCACTAAAAATAACTTCAGTAATTGTTTTATTTTGTTCAATATAGTTAATTGCATTCTTCCATTGGTTCTTTCCCGGTCTATTATCTTCATAAGGAAAGCTTCGCCTAAAACAGTAGCGACAATTGATTGCACAGTTAGAGCTAACAATTAGAAGAACTCGACCTTCATATTTATGAACTAAACCGGGCATCAAGTTTGTTTCAATCTCGCTCAAAGGGTCTTCAGTATATCCAGGTGCTGCATAGAGCTCTTGCTTCGAGGGCATTATTTGTTTTAAAAGTGGATCATCTAGGTCGCCCTTTTTTATGCGCTTAATATAAGCATAGGGAACTTTCAAAGAAAATTCTTTACTAGCTTTTAGAGACCCACCCAAAAGAGTTTCAATAGTTTTTTTCTCAAAATCCAGATATTCGAGTAACTTTTTTGGATCACGTATACTTTGAGTAATTTGCTCTTGCCACGAAAGACTATCTACAGATGCAATAGAACGGGTTATCATAGGGGCCTCTTTTTTATGATAGTTAATTAAATATTGAGGTAATAATGGCTAACTATTCTACCAATGAATTCCGCTCCGGTCTGAAAGTAATTTTGGATGGCGATCCCTGTAATATTTTAGAAAATGAATTTGTGAAACCTGGTAAAGGTCAAGCATTCAATCGTGTTCGTTTACGTAATTTAAGATCAGGGCGAGTATGGGATAAAACATTTAAATCTGGAGAATCACTCGAAGGAGCTGATGTAACAGAATGCGATATGCAGTACCTTTATAATGATGGGGAATACTGGCACTTCATGGAGCCAGATACATTTAATCAACACCAAGCTGATAAAAAGGTTCTAGGGAATTCAGAATTATGGCTAAGAGAACAGGATATAGTGATGGTAACTTTATATAACGGTTCACCATTATTGGTAACGCCTGCTAATCATGTTGAACTTGAAATTCTAGATACTGATCCTGGTGTAAAGGGCGATACTGCTCAAGGTGGAACAAAGCCAGCAACCCTTAGCACCGGCGCGATAATCAAAGTGCCACTTTTTCTAAATATAGGTGAGTTCGTGAAAGTTGATACACGTACAGGGGAATACATAAGTCGTGCTTGATTTAATTATTAATGTTAATTGTATATGACTTTTTGGCAGCCAACAGCCTCTATTGATGTACTTAGATATCGTGCTAAGACACTCTTTTCTATACGAAAATTTTTTTATGAAAAGGGAATTCTGGAAGTTGAAGTTCCATTATTGGGAAAAACTGGTGTAACTGACCCGTTTATCGATTGTTTTGAGTTAAATATTAATAATGAAACTAAATATTTACAAAGCTCACCAGAATATTTTATGAAAAGACTTCTTGCATCGGGCTCCGGACCTATTTATTCTCTTGGAAAAGCATTTCGCGCAGAGCAAGCTGGTAATAAACACCAGCCAGAATTTACTATTCTAGAATGGTACCGAATTAATTTTGACGAAAGTCAGCTTATGGCAGAAATCGCAGATCTGATGAGAACCTTGGAAATATGCTACAGTCATAGGTCTATAAGATATTTAGATGTATTTAAAGAGCATACCTCCCTTAACCCACACCAATCACCACTATATGATTTACAAAAACTAGCATCTATTACCTCTGGCAACGACTTTTTCGATAAAGATAGAAGTTGCTGTTTAGATTTAATATTCAGTTTATGTATCGAACCCAAACTTCCCAGGGGTTTAGTGTTTGTTTACGATTATCCAGTTTGTCAATCTGCTCTGGCGCAACAAAAAAAAGATAACGACGGCTTCTTAGTTGCTAGACGTTTTGAAGTTTACTTAGACAATTTAGAGCTAGCTAATGGCTACTTTGAGCTAAATAACTTTGACCAGCATATAAAACGTTTTGCCAAGGACAACATCGTGCGTGAAAAATTAGCTAAGAAAACAATTTCTATTGATAGAGATTTCTTGGAGTCGATCAAATCTGGATTACCAGTTTGTTCAGGAGTCGCGATTGGGATAGATAGGTTAATTATGAGGATACTAGGTTTAAATGATATCACTGAAGTAATATCATTTGGTTCTACGAGAGCTAATTACACTAATGAGTAGGTTACCAAAAAACGATAAACCACCAGCTATATTCCTTATGGGTCCTACTGCCACAGGTAAAACAGATTTAGCTATAAAACTGCATAAATATCTTCCTATTGAAATAATCAGTGTCGATTCTTCTCAAATTTATAAGGGAATGGATATTGGATCAGCTAAACCGAGTAAAGAGGTTCTTGATAAGATACCACACAGATTATTGGATATAAGAGATCCTTCTGAAGTATATTCAGTTGCAGATTTTGCGAGAGATGCGAGAAAAGCAATGCAAGAGATAACAGACCAAGGACAAATACCAATTTTGGTGGGTGGAGCCATGTTATACTTCAGAGCCCTTTTAAATGGTTTGGCAGATAATCCTCCACCAGATGATGTAATAAGAAAAAAAATTGAGGCTGAAGCCTCTAAGCATGGATGGCCCTATTTATACTCAAAATTAAAAGACTTTGACCCTGATCTGGCAAAAGATTTACACCCAAATAATTCGCAACGAATACAGCGCGCCCTTGAAGTTTATTATATAACAGGTGAAATACCATCCAATATCAGAAGGAATCAAAAGAAATATGGTAGTGAAATTAAGTCTATAATAAAAGATTACCAGATTATTCAAATTGCCTTAATTCCAATAAAAAGGATTGACTTGCATAAACGAATTGAAAGTAGATTTACGAAGATGCTAGATGCAGATTTTGAAGCAGAAGTAAGATTACTCTATGATAGAGGTGATCTCCATGAAAATCTCCCTGCTATTAGATCTGCTGGTTATAAACAGATGTGGAGTTATTTGTCAGGAAAAATTGAATATAATGATATAATTAAATTAAGCAATGCAGCGACCAGACAGCTTGCGAAACGTCAGTTGACTTGGCTAAAAAAATGGCCTAATTTACAAGAGATAAAAGTAGACTATTCAAACCAAGAAAACACTAACTACGAGAGTAAAATGCTTTTTGATTGCTTAAAGATATTAAAACGTTCAAATATATATAGTGGTGTTAGTCATTAGCACTATAGAAATTATGATATTACCTTTAATCTAAGGAGTGCATTAATGCCTAAAGGTCAAAACCTCCAAGATCCTTTTTTAAACACTTTAAGAAAAGATGAGATACCTGTATCTATTTTTTTAATAAATGGTATAAAGCTGCAAGGTAAAATAGAATCTTTCGATCAATTTGTGATAGTGCTAAAAAATACAACAAATCAGATGATATATAAGCATGCAATATCAACAATCGTACCAACTCGCAGTATAAAACTATCAGAGGTCGATATAGTTGATCCAAGTAGTAGCTAAATTACAAATAAAAGGTCAGTATTAAATTGTTTTTTGAGCGCCCTAATACTGGTGAACTTGCGATCTTGGTACACCTAAACCTCGACAACGAGAGTGAATCAGAGGATCCAAAAGAATTTGAAGAGTTAGTTATCTCTGCTGGAGGGATCCCTGCATCTTTGCTAGTTGGATCAAAAGCAATGCCCCATCGCAGGTATTTTGTTGGTACAGGAAAGCTTGAGGAGCTAAAGCAATTGGTCTTTCAGCATTGCGCCAATCTTGTAATTTTTAATCATAGCTTGTCGCCCAGCCAAGAGAGAAACTTAGAATTTGAGTTGAAATGCAGGGTATTGGATAGAACAGGACTAATATTAGATATTTTTGCTCAAAGAGCACTTACTCACGAAGGGAAACTTCAGGTTGAGCTAGCACAACTTCAGCACATGTCAACAAGACTTGTTCGTGGTTGGACACATTTAGAGCGCCAGAAAGGAGGCATAGGATTAAGAGGGCCAGGTGAGACTCAGCTTGAAACTGATCGAAGATTGCTGCGTTATCGTATAAAATCTATTTTGAAAAGATTAGCAAAAGTTAGAAGCCAAAGGAATCAGGGTCGTCGTTCCCGAGAAAGAGCACAGATACCAACTGTATCTATTGTTGGATATACAAATGCAGGAAAATCAACCCTTTTCAATCGTCTTTCTTTGGCAAATGTATATGTTGCAGATAAACTTTTTGCAACACTTGATCCAACAATGCGCCGCGTAAAACTAGATGATTACGGTTCAGTTATTCTAGCTGATACAGTTGGTTTCATTAGTCATTTGCCACATAAGCTAATAGACGCTTTTAAAGCTACATTAGATGAGACGGCTAATGCTAAACTACTTTTACATGTAGTTGACGCTGCCTCTGAAATGCGAAAAATAAATATCAAACATGTTAATGAAGTGTTGTCAGAAATAGGTGCTAATGATCTCCCAAAACTGATTGTTTACAACAAAGTTGATCTCATTGAGGAGTTTAAAGAGAGAATTGATAGAGACGAAAATGGCAAGCCGGTTGCAGTTTGGCTCTCCGCTAAAAATGGGCTCGGATGTGACCTCTTGTTTCAAGCTATATCTGAGTTATTGCTAGAAGACATAATTTTTAAAAAACTGAGACTCGATCCAAGTATGGGAAAATTCAGATCTATCCTTTATAACAATAATGCAGTAGTTGATGAAAAACTTGGAAATAATGGAGATTTTTTATTAGAAGTAAAGATTCCTAAAGTAAGTTATTTGCGAATATTAAAAGAGGTAAAAATTAACCCTGATAATTTGTGTGAGATATATTGATTATTATATTTTTTAATCTTGATTTAATAGTATTTAGCTTCTGGAAAGGTACAATTAGAATGGCCGAGAATTTATAGAACAATTTGGAGATTATTATGGCGTGGAATGAACCTGGTGATGGCAAAGATCCATGGGGCGGTAACAGAGGCAATCAGGGCCCCCCTGATATAGATGAAGCAATCAAAAAACTTCGATCACGTATAAATAAATTATTTGGTGGTGTAGGTGGCGGCGGGAAAAAATCAAACAACGAAGGTGGTAAGGGTATTATAGGCCTTATTCTTACTGTAGTAATCATTGGTTGGTCTTTATCTGGTTTCTATCAAGTTGATGAAAAAGAACAAGCGGTTGTTTTGCGCCTTGGTAAGTATATAGATACTGTAGGCCCTGGTTTGCAGTGGAATCCGTCCTTGATAGATAGAATAACCAAAGTAAGGGTCACTGAGGAACGTCAATACTCCAGCAGGGGGCAAATGCTCACAGAAGATGAGAACATAGTAGAGCTGCCCATAACCGTGCAATACAATATTAGCGACGTAAAGGCTTTTGTGCTTAACGTCAAGGATCCTGAGCTCAGTTTAAAGCAAGCCTCTGATAGTGCATTACGCCATGTAGTCGGCAGCAGCAAATTGGATGAAGTGGTTTCTACTGGCCGACTTAAAATTGGTGATGAAGTTCAGCTTAGACTTCAAACTTACCTTGATAATTACGGCACAGGTATAAAAGTAAGAAAAATAAACATCCAAGAGGCTAGGCCACCAAGTCAAGTGAAAGCTGCTTATGATGACGTCATCAAAGCTCGAGAGGATAAAGAAAGACTAATTAATGAGGCTCAGACCTATTCTAACGGGATAATCCCCGAAGCAAGAGGTCAGGCTCAACGACAGATCGAAGAGGCTAACGGTTATAAAGAACAGGTGGTAGCTGAAGCAGATGGTGAGTCGAAGAGGTTCGATTTATTGCTGTCTGAATATAACAAAGCACCAGAAGTTACTCGCCAAAGAATATATTTAGATACTATGGAAAAGGTCATGGGTAATAGTACAAAGGTGCTAGTTGACGTTGAGGGAGGAAATAACATGCTTTACTTGCCTTTAGATAAAATTATGGAGTCGAGTAAAAACAATATGAGACTTCCACCATATGGATCAAATAGTGTCAATCAAAGCTACGATGATCAGTCTAGTCGACAGAACTCATCTAGATCAAGGGGGGGTCGTTAAATGTCTAAGCGTTCTATTTCTATAGTTTTTTTATTAGCATTAACTTTAGTTGCAACTAATACCTTGTATGTAATTCAGGAAACAGAGCTAGCTGTTAAACTCAGATTTGGTCGCCTTATAGAGACTAATATACAGCCCGGACTACATTATAAAATCCCTTTTGTTGATAAGGTTAGAAAATTTGATGCCCGTGTTTTGACATTAGACGCTGACCCAGCAAGTTTCTTTACAGTAGAAAAGAAGAGGTTAATAGTTGATGCATTTTCCAAGTGGCGCATCGTCGATGTCGATGTTTACTACAGGTCTACAGGAGGAAACTTTCTTGTTGCACAAGAAAGACTAGCCAGCCGGGTGAATGATGGTTTGCGTAACCAATTTGGCGCAAGAACTTTACAAGAGGTGGTGTCTGGCGAAAGAGATCAGCTTATGACAAATTTGGCGGATAAGCTCAATCTTACAGTTCGCCAAACACTCGGTGTCGAGGTAGTAGATGTTCGAATTAAAGGCATTGATTTACCACCAGAGGTAAGTGAACAGGTCTATAGGAGAATGAAAGCGGAGCGAGAAAAAGAGGCTAGAATTCTTCGCTCGGAAGGCGGAGAGCAAGCTGAAAAAATACGAGCAGATGCAGATAGACAAAAGACAGTATTGTTAGCAAATGCATATAGGATTGCCGAAGAAACACGAGGTGAAGGTGATGCCCTAGCAACGTCCACTTACGCTAATTCATACACCAAAAATCCAGAATTTTATGCCTTCATAAGAAGTTTAACTGCTTACGGTAAATCTTTTTCGAATAAAGGTGATGTTCTTTTAGTAGATCCAAACAGCGATTTCTTTCGCTACTTGAATAGCCAGAAAGGCGAATAATTTTTTGATATGAATATTTCATCCTTTATGTGAAATTTTGGTTAAGGCATATGAATTTATATATTAACTGAAAATTTGGTGGAATCGACGATCAGAGAAACCTATTTTTCTCTGGTATATAGCTAAATCTAAATTAGCGGAAAACTCATGACTGAAATTAATCAGTGGTTGTTGCCAGACGGCATAGAAGACGTATTGCCTGAACAGGCAAGTAAAATGGAGAGTTTGCGCCGTCAAGCTCTCGATCTATATCACTCTTGGGGTTACGATTTGGTTATTCCGCCTTTAGCGGAATTTGCTGAATCTCTTCTAAGTGGAACTGGATCAGATCTTGATTTGATGACTTTTAAACTCACCGATCAAGTAAGTGGCAGGACAATGGGTGTTCGTGCTGATATGACACCTCAAACTAGCCGCATGGATGCAC
>MDTG01011608.1_pt1 | contig 20041 bp, 23 predicted proteins | sample 811421 | NCBI WGS metagenome assembly MDTG01 (sample SAMN05326645, study PRJNA326480) | marine metagenome | isolation source: seawater | place: Pacific Ocean: South East | collected 2011
ACTTTTTTATGATTTCTTGCTTGAGCATTTTTTACTCTTGCTATCATATCACCAATCGGATCACTTAAACTCATAATTTCCTTTCTACCAACTAGATTTAACTAAACCTGGTATTTTTCCTTGTAGACCAAGTTGTCTTAAAGCAATTCTTGATATTTTTAATTTTCTATAGACACCATGTGGTCGTCCAGTAATTTGACATCTATTCATAACTCTATTTTTTGCTGAATTTCTAGGCAATTTAGCAAGTTTTTGTTGTGCCTTGAATCTTTCTTCTAAAGAAATTTTTTTGTCCATTACTATCTTTTTTAGTTTTTGTCTTTTATCAAAATATCTATTAGATAATTTAATTCTTCTATTATTCTTGTTAACTGAGCTTAGTTTAGCCATTATTAATTATCTCCTTTTTTAATGAACGGAAAATTTAGTTTTTCGAGCAATGCAAAACTATGTTCTTTGCTTTTGGATGAGATTACAACTATTATATCTAATCCTCTAACTTTATCGGCTCTATCAAAACTTACTTCTGGAAAAATAATATGTTCTTTAACTCCAAATGTGTAATTTCCAAATTTGTCAAAACCTTTTGTTGATAATCCTCTGAAGTCCTTAATTCTAGGTAAAGCAATATTTACCAATCTATCTAGGAATTCATACATTTTATTTTTTCTTAATGTTACTTTAAGTCCAGCATTTGAACCTTTTCTAGTTTTAAAATTTGCAACTGATTTTTTAAATTTTGTTATAACAGGTTTTTGACCTGTAATTTTTGCCATATCTTCCTCACATGACTTAAGTATTTTTGAGTCATTTCCATCTAAACCCAGTCCCATATTAAGTACTACCTTTTGAATTTTGGGACCCATATAAAGATTTTTCAAACCAAATTTATCTTTTAAAGCTGGTTGAATTTCTTTAAAATAAAGTTCTTTTAATCTTGGTTCCATTATTTTTTAACCTCTTTTTTTGAATTTTTAGCTTTTTCATCAATCAGTTTTAAATTTGATAGGTTTATAAAGGCTTCTTTTGAAAAAATTCCACCTTTTTTTTCTTTTGTTGTTTTAACATGTTTTTTTACCATGTTTGTTTCTTTTACTTTCGCTCTGTTATTAGGTCTATCAATTTCAATTACTTCACCTTCTTTGTTTTTATCTTTTCCAACAATTACTTTCACTTTTAAACCTTTTTTAATCATTATAATACCTCCGGTGCTAAAGATATTATTTTCATTTGTCCTCTATTTCTTAATTCTCTTGTTACTGGTCCAAAAATTCTAGTACCAACTGGTTCACCTTTATCATCCACTAATACTGCAGCATTGTTATCAAATTTAACTTTTGAACCATCATCTCGATGAATGCCTTTTTTAACTCTAACAACAACAGCTTTGTGAACAGATCCTTTTTTTACTTTACCTTTTGGTATTGCCTCTTTTACAGCGATAACAATAGTATCACCAATACTTGCATATCTTCGCTTTGAGCCACCTAATACTTTAATACATTCTATTTTTTTTGCTCCAGTATTGTCAGCGACTTGTAATTCTGTTTGAACTTGTATCATTATTAATTGTTCTCCATAACCTGAAATTTTTTATTTTTTGAAAAAGGTCTACTTTCAATTATTGAAACTTTATCTCCTGTTTTAAATTTGTTATTTTCATCATGAGCATTATATTTTTTTCTTACCTTAATTACTTTTTTTAACACAGGATGGGAAAATTTTCTCTCAACCATTACAGTGATAGTTTTATTGGGTTTATCACTTACAACAGTACCTGTTAGTATTTTTTTAGGCATTTATTTTTCCTCTTATTAGTGTTTTTAATCTTGCAATAGTTTTTTTTGTTTCTCCAATTTTAGCAGGATTTGTAACTTGTGAATTAATCTTTTGAAATCTAAAGTTGAATAAATCTTTTTTTAATCTATCAATATTCTTTATAGCTTCATCTTTAGTTAATTTTTTAATCTCTTTTTTTTTCATTATACAAATCTTTTAATTGTTTTTGTTTTTATTGGTAATTTAGCTGATGCTTTATAAAGAGCTTCTTTTGCTATTTGTTCAGATACACCATCAACTTCAAAAAGTATTCTCCCAGGTTTTACTCGACAAGCATAATATTCGGGTGAACCTTTCCCTTTACCCATTCGAACCTCAATTGGCTTTTTTGATACTGGGATATTTGGAAACACTCTAGTCCAAACTCTACCTTGTCTTTTCATATGTCTTGTTAAAGCAACTCTAGCTGCTTCTATTTGTTTACCGGTTACTCTCTCTGGGGACATTGCTTTTAGCGCGAAAGCTCCATAATTTATAAAATTAGCTCTTGAAGCATTTCCATGAATTCTCCCCTTGTGTGCTTTTCTCCATTTAGTTCGAACTGGTTGCAACATTAAACTTTTCCCTCTTTATTTGTTATTTTATTTGTTTCTTGACTAAATTCTTTTGCAAAAACTTCGCCTTTATATATCCATACTTTTATTCCTATAATGCCATATGTTGTTAAAGCTTCAGCTTCAGCGTAATCTATATCAGCTCTTAGTGTATGAGAAGGAATGCTTCCGTCTCTTAGCCATTCTGTTCTTGCAATTTCATTTCCACCTAATCTTCCGCTACAAGAGACTTTAATACCTCTAGCTCCAAGTCTCAAGCATGATTGCATAGCTCTTTTCATGGCTCGTCTGTAAGAAATTCTTTTTACTAATTGTTGCGCTATATTCTCGGCAACTAAGTAAGCATTGGTTTCAGGTTTTTTAACTTCTTTAATATTTAATGTAACCTCATTTTTTGTAAATTTAGATAAATTATTTTTAATTTTATCTATATCGCTTCCTTTTTTTCCAATAACAAATCCTGGTCTCGATGTATAAATTGTAACATAACATTTGTTAGATGTTCTTTCGATCATTACTTTTGAAACACCAGAATTAATAACATTTTTTTTAATATATTCTCTAATTTTAAAATCTTCGATAAGGTAATTACCAAAATCCTTTTTTTTTGCATACCAAACTGAATCCCAACCTCTATTAACACCTAATCTAAAACCTATTGGATTAACTTTTTGTCCCATGACTCTCCACTTTCATTTTTTCTGATAAAATAATTGTAACACTTGAATATGGCTTTAAGATTGGTGCCGCTCTACCTTTAGCCCTAGGTCTAAATCTTTTCATTGTAATTTTTTTTCCACAATATGCCTCTTTAATTATTAAGTTGTCTATATCATACTGAAAATTATTTTCTGCATTTGCAATTGCAGAATTAATTGTTTTTCTTATGTCTCTAGTAATTCTTTTTTCAGAAAATTGTAAATCTCTTATCGCAATATCAACTTTTTTCCCAACAATGCCTCTAAGAATTGGATTTAATTTTCTTACACTAGATCTAATATTATTATTGACAGACCTTACTGTTTTTTGCTTATTGTTATTTGTTTTCTTTGTTTCGCTCATATTTATTTTTTATCGCTACTTTCTGCTGGTTTAGCTTTTTTATCAGCTGGTGTGTGACCAAAAAAAGTTCTTGTTGGTGCAAACTCACCTAATTTATGACCAACCATATCTTCAGAAACTGTTATCGGTATAAATTTTTTACCATTATATATTAAAAAACTAACACCTACAAAATCTGGTATTATAGTCGACTTTCTTGACCAAGTTTTAATAGGAATCTTTTTTGGATCAGTTTTATACTTATCAACTTTTTTCATTAAACTTTCTTCTACAAAAGGTCCTTTCCAAATCGCTCTAGACATTTATTAGTCCTTCCTCTTCTTTCTTCTTCTAATTATATATTTATCAGTTCTCTTGTTATCTCTTGTTTTAAGACCTTTGGCAGATTGACCTGTTGGTGAAACCGGATGTCTTCCACCGGCTGTCTTACCCTCACCACCTCCATGGGGATGATCAACTGGATTTTTAACAACTCCTCTAGTATGAGGTCTTCTACCAAGCCATCTTGATCTACCAGCTTTTCCAATCTTTATATTTTTTTGGTCAGGATTACTCAACACGCCAATGGTTGCTAATGATCTAGAGTCTATTTTTCTAACCTCTCCAGATGAAAGTTTTATTAGTGTGTAGTTTCCGTCTAGACCACTTATAGTAACTGATGTTCCGGCTGATCTAGCCAATTTACCTCCGCCACCTGGCTGTATTTCAACATTATGTATGTTTATTCCTACCGGTATATCTTGTAGTGGCATACAATTTCCAACTTTTATCTCTTTTTTTGAACCATTTTCGATTTGGTCTCCAATTTTAATTTTTTGAGGGGCTAAATAATATGCGAAACTGTTATCCTCAAACTTCACCAACATAATGTAGCAAGATCTATTTGGATCATATTCAATTCTTTCAACAGTAGCTGGAATGTCAAATTTTTTTCTATAGAAATCAACATGACGATACATTTTTTTATGTCCACCAGCTCTATTTATTGAGGTAATGTGACCATTATTATTTCTTCCTTTCATTGGGTTTTTAGGGGAAACTAATTTTTTAAATGGTTTTCCTTTCCACAAACCTGTTCTGTCTACAAGAATTGTACCTCTAGTGGACTTTGTATAAGGTTTAAAAGTTTTTAAAGCCATTTAATTAAACTCCTGTTGTAAGGTCTATACTCTGACCTTTTTTTAATGTTATAATTGCTTTTTTAAATCCAGATATTTTGACTTTTTTTCCTCTAGTTAGCTTAATTCTACCTGATTTATTAACAATATTAATTTTTGTAACATTTACTTTGAATATTTTTTCAATATTAGTTTTTAAATTCTTTTTGTTTGCAGTTTTTGGAACTTTAAAAATTATTTTATTCTGTTCAGAAAGATTAGTGGATTTTTCAGTTACCATTGGGGATAAAATTTTGTCATATAAATGTAATTTTTTCATTATGCATACCTCTTTTCTAGTTCTTTAATCGAACTTTCGGTAAAAACTATTTTCTTAAATTTAACTAAATCAAATGCACTGAAATGGTTAATGTCTGTAACTTTTACATTGGGTATATTTCTAATAGACTTTTCAATTTTATTTTTTGAAGATTTATCAAGTATTATTAGAGAATTTGTAATTTCAAATTTTTTAATTAATGTAAACATTTCCTTAGTTTTTTTTATTTCATTGTTAAAATCACTAAAAACTAGAAGATTATTATTAATGTTTTTTTCGGTTATCAGAGAAGCAACACTCAATTTTTTTTCACTTTTATTTAATCTTCTTTTTTTGTATGCCAATTGTCCTTTGGGACCATGTGCTATACCACCTCCAACAAAAATTGGTGCCTTTCGACTTGCGTGCCTCGCACCACCTGTTCCTTTTTGAGCATATATTTTTGATGTTGGACCAGAAACTTCATTTTGTTGCTTTGTTTTTGCATGACGTCCCTTATAATTTGCATTAGTTTTGTAAAGAACTGCATTAACTAATTTTTTATTTATCTTAGCTGAAAAGATTTTATCCATTACTTCTATTGAGTCTTTTTTTCCCTCTAAATTTAATTTATCTAATTTCATTATTTTTTCTTTTTATCTGGTGTTTTTTTTGCCTCTTCTGCGGCTTTAATTTTTTCTGAAATGGTTAGTTTGTTAATATTTTTTACAGATTTTTTGACCATTATTTCTGAGTTTTTAGCACCTGGTATGGATCCTTTTAAGTAAAGCAGTTCATTTTCTAAATCTGTTTTTACAATCTCTATATTTTGCATGGTTCTTAATTTATCTCCCATATGACCAGCCATTTTTTTACCTTTAAAAACCTTTCCTGGATCTTGTCTTTGCCCAGTTGAACCATGAGATCTATGAGAAATTGAAACACCATGAGTTGCTCTCAGTCCACCAAAATTATGTCTTTTCATTGCACCTGCAAAACCTTTTCCAATTGTTTTTGAACGTGTATCAACAAACTTTATATCTTTAAATATTTCTAATCCAAACTCGTTGCCTTCTTTATAATCTTCTGTATTTGTTACTCTAAATTCTTTTAACTTCCTTTTTGCTTCGGTATTTTTTTTAGAAAAATACCCTTTCATAGCTTTATTAACTTTGGAATTTTTTATTTTTCCATAACCTAATTGTATAGCTTTGTAGCCTCTTTTATCTTTTTCTATAACATGAATGACTCTAGCTTTTTCAATTTTTAAAACTGTAACAGGTACAGACAAACCAGTTTTATAAAACTCTCTTGTCATACCAATTTTTTTACCTAATAAAGCTATTTCACTCATAATAATTAAATTTTTATCTCCACATCTACTCCTGAAGCTAAATCTAATTTCATTAAAGCTTCAACAGTTTGAGGAGTTGGTTCTACTATATCAATTAATCTTTTGTGTGTTCTTGATTCAAATTGCTCTCTACTTTTTTTATCAATATGTGGAGAGCGTAAAACTGTATATCTTTCAATTTTTGTAGGTAAAGGAATTGGTCCTTTTATAGTTGCTCCAGTTCTTTTTACAGTATTTACTATTTCTTCTGTAGATGCATCTAAAACTTTATTATCGTAAGCTCGAAGTTTAATTCTTATATTTTGTTTATCCATTATTTTTAACCTGCTACTTTCTTAGTAACTTCATCTTGTACATTTTGAGGAACTTTTGAATAATGATCAAAAAACATTGAATATTGTGCTCTACCTTGTGACATTGATCTTAAATTATTAATATATCCAAACATGTTAGCTAAAGGCACCATTGCAGTAATTACTGTTGCATTACCTCTTTGCTCTTGGGTACTAATTTGACCTCTTCTACTATTTAAATCTCCAATAACATCACCCATGTAATCTTCAGGTGTAACAACTTCAACTCTCATTATAGGTTCTAATAGTTTTAATCTACCCTGTGTGCATGCTTCTTTAAAACAAGCTCTACTTGCTAATTCAAAAGCTAAAACACTTGAGTCTACGTCGTGATGCAAACCATCAACAATTGTAACTTTATAATCAATTAATGGGAAGCCTGCTAAAATTCCACTATCAGAAACTGTCTCTATTCCTTTTTCAACACCAGGAATAAACTCTTTAGGGATTGCTCCACCTTTGATTGCACTCTCAACAAATCTTCCCTTACCTGGTTCTTGTGGTTCGACAAGTAATTTTACTTTTGCAAATTGACCAGCACCACCACTTTGTTTTTTGTGTATGTACTCAAATTCTGCAGAATTTTCTATTGTTTCTCTATATGCTACCTGAGGGGCCCCAACATTTGCTTCGACCTTAAATTCTCTCTTCATTCTATCTACAATTATATCTAAGTGCAATTCACCCATACCTTTAATTATTGTTTGACCTGACTCTTCATCAGAAGAAACTCTAAATGAAGGATCTTCTTTAGCTAGTCTTGCTAATGCCTCACCCATTTTTTCTTGGTCACCTTTTGTTTTTGGTTCAACAGCAATTTCAATGACAGGATCTGGAAATTCCATGGGTTCTAATAAAACTTGATTTTCTTTATTGCATAAAGTATGGCCAGTCATTGTATTTTTTAAACCTGCTAGAGAAACTATATCCCCCGCATTTGCCTCTTTAATATCTTCTCTAGAATTTGCGTGCATCAACAACATTCTACCAACCCGTTCCTCTTTATCTGTTGATGAATTATATATGCCAGTACCTGATTTTATGGTCCCTGAATAAACTCTTATAAAAGTCAAAGAACCGACAAATGGGTCATTTGCAACTTTAAACGCCAAAGCAGAAAATGGAGCATTATCATCAAATTTCATCTCCATTTCTTCATCAGAACCTACCTTAGTCCCTTTGATTGAACTAATATCAACTGGGCTTGGAAGATAATTTATAACTGCATCTAATAAAGGTTGAACACCTTTATTTTTAAATGCTGAACCAGTCAGAACTGGTACAAAACTGAAATTTAAAGTTCCTTTTCGAATACATTTGATTAAATCTTCTTCTTTTATTTCATCACCATTTAGATAGGCTTCCATTAATTTTTCATCCTGTTCAACAGCTAGTTCAACTAGTTCTGTTCTATATTTTTGAGTTATTTCTTTTAAATCATCAGGTATATCTTTGTATTCCCACTCAGCTCCTAATGCTTCATTTTTCCAAACTTGTGCCTTCATTTTTACTAAATCTACAACACCTGTTAACGATGCTTCGATGCCTATTGGAACTTGAAGAACTAATGGTTTAGCTCCTAGTCGATCTTTTATCATCTCAACACATCTAAAGAAATCTGCACCTGTTCTATCCAATTTGTTTACAAAACAAATCCTAGGTACTTTATATTTATCTGCTTGTCTCCAAACTGTTTCGGATTGTGGTTCAACACCTGCAACTCCATCAAATACTGCAACCGCACCATCAAGAACTTTCAATGATCTTTCAACTTCAATTGTGAAATCAACATGGCCAGGAGTATCAATTATATTAATTCTGTGATCCTGCCAAAAACAAGTAGTAGCTGCTGATGTTATAGTTATACCTCTTTCTTGTTCTTGCTCCATCCAATCCATAGTTGCGGCACCGTCGTGTACCTCACCAATTTTATGGCTTTTGCCTGTGTAATATAATATTCGTTCTGTTGTAGTGGTTTTACCAGCATCAATATGCGCCATGATCCCTATATTTCTGTATTTATCTAATGTATGAGTTCTAGCCATATTTTATTACCATCTAAAATGTGCAAAAGCTTTATTTGACTCTGCCATTTTATGTACATCCTCTCTTTTTTTTACTGCCGCTCCTTTTTTTTCATATGCATCAAAAAGCTCATTAAAAATCTTATCAGACATATGTTTGTCTTTTCTTTTTCTTGCTGAATCAACCAACCATCTTATGGCTAAAGCTTGAGCTCTTTTACTTTTAACTTCTACAGGAACTTGGTAAGTAGCTCCACCGACTCTTCTTGATCTAACTTCTACTGTAGGTTTAATGTTATTTATTGCTTCATTAAATATATTAATTGGTTCATCTTTAGTTTTTGTTTTAATCTTTTCAATTGCTTCGTAAACAATTTTTGCTGCAACACCTCTTTTTCCATCATACATAATATTGTTTATTAATTTAGGTATGATTGTAGAATTAAATTTTGGATCAGGAACAATATTTTTTTTTGGTTGTGTTTTTTTTCTAGACATTAATTATTTTCCTTTTTTTGTTCCATAAAGAGATCTTCGTTTTTTTCTATTAGCAACACCCTGGGTATCTAGATTACCTCTTAAAATGTGATATCTCACTCCTGGTAAATCTTTCACACGCCCACCTCTAATTAATACTACTGAGTGTTCCTGTAGATTATGACCTTCACCTGGTATGTAAGCTGTAACTTCAAAGCCATTTGATAGTCTCACTCTAGCAACTTTTCTTAATGCAGAATTTGGTTTTTTTGGTGTTGTGGTATAAACTTTTACACATACACCTCTTTTTAAAGGTTGTTTTTGTAAAGCAGGAACTTTATTTCTTTTGCTTTGTTTAATTCTTTTATTTCTTATCAACTGGTTAATAGTCGGCATATATTTAAATTTTTATATTAAAATGTTTTTGATAGAATAACTGACAGGTTATTATTGGCAGCGTTTAGTGTCGAAGGTTAACACTACATTCCAACCAAAAACATCGCCAAAATACTAATTAATTGAACTTTGTCAAACTAAAACTATCTCTTTAAAGTTGATTTTTTATTGATTTACGGGTGTTTCTGAAGCTTCAATTTTCTCTTGTTCAGATAAAAACTTATTGTCATCATCCAAAGCTTTTTTATTCCATCTATTTTTGATATTACCTGTTCCAGCTGGCACTAATCTTCCTACAATGACATTCTCTTTCAAGCCATTGAGAGGATCAATTTTTCCTTTTATAGCAGCATCAGTTAAAACTCTAGTTGTCTCTTGAAAAGAAGCAGCAGAAATAAATGACTCTGTTTGTAAAGATGCTTTTGTAATTCCCATAAGTACTCTTTCTCCTAAAGCTGGTGTTTTTCCTTCAGATTTGAGCTTCTCATTATAATTATCAAACTTTATTCTATCTACAATTTCTCCAGGTAAATAAGATGAATCTCCAGAATTTTTGACCTCTACTTTTTTTAGCATTTGTCTTAGAATTGTTTCAATATGTTTATCATTAATTATAACACCCTGTAATCTATAAACTTCTTGAACTTGGTTTACAAAATACTCAGTTAAATCTTTAATACCCATAATTCTCAAGATATCATGAGGTAATGGCTGACCATCTAATAAATATTCACCTTTTTTAATTTTCTCTCCTTGATTAAAATTAATATGTTTACCTTTTGGAATTAAATAATTTGATGGTTCAGTGCCATCCTCAGGAACTATTGAAACTCTTTGTTTTCCTCTTACTTCTTTTCCAAATACCACTTGGCCATCGTTTTCTGCAATTATAGCGCTGTCTTTTGCTTTTCTTGCTTCAAATAATTCTGCAACTCTTGGTAATCCTCCTGTAATATCTTTGGTTTTAGTTGTTTCTTTTGGAAGTCTTGCGATTACATCACCTGCTGAAACTTTTTGGCCATCTTTTACAGACAAAATTGAGTCTGGTACCAGATAATACCTTGCCTCATTATCATCTGCTTTTTTAATTACATTACCTTTCTCATCTCTTAGAGTAATTCTCGGTTTTAAATCTGTACTTTTTGATTGAGATCTCCAGTCTACAACTGATTTTGATGAAATTCCCGTTGCATCATCAGTGGTTTCCTGAATTGAAACTCCATCAATCAAATCTACATAACTTGCAATACCGCTTTTTTCTGCAATCACAGGTGTTGTATAAGGATCCCATTCACAGATTTTTGTATTAGCATTAACTTTATCGCCATTTTTAAAAAATAACCTTGATCCATATGCAACTTTATAAACTGCAATTTGGACTCCATTTTCATCTTCAATTGATAACTGTGTATTTCTACCCATAACAATTAAATTCTTTTTTGAGTCTTCTAAAATATTTGAATTAATAATTTTTAGTATTCCCTCATTTTTTGTTATAATTTGAGAGTCTTGTTTTACAGAAGCAGTACCACCAACGTGAAATGTTCTCATTGTTAATTGAGTGCCAGGCTCGCCAATTGATTGAGCTGAAATCATACCAATTGCTTCTCCAACATGAACCATTTTTCCTCTTGAAAGGTCTCTACCATAGCAAGTAGCGCAAACACCTTCTTTTGAACTGCACGTCATCACTGAAAAAACTTTGATTGATTTAATTCCTGCAGCATCGATTTGGTCACATGCAGACTCATCAATCATAGACGATTTTTTTAAAATAATATCACCAGTAATTGGATTTTTTACATCTGCTGCAGTTACTCTTCCAAGAGATCTTTCAGATAAACTTACAACGACATTACCACCCTCTAAAATTTCTGATAGCTCAATAAATCCGGGCTTTTCACATTTAATTTTAGTAATAGTCAAATCTTGAGCAACATCACAAAGCCTTCGTGTCAAATAGCCTGAACTTGCAGTTTTCAAGGCTGTATCGGCTAGTCCTTTTCTGGCACCATGGGTTGAATTAAAATATTCTAAAGCTGTTAATCCTTCCTTAAAATTTGAGATAATTGGACTCTCAATAATTTCTCCTGAAGGTTTAGCTATTAATCCTCTCATACCTGCTAACTGTTTCATTTGAGCTGCTGAACCTCTTGCACCACTGTCTGCCATCATAAATACTGAATTGATTTTTAAACCTTCTGGGGTTTTTTCTGTAGCAGAAATACCTTTCATCATTTCTCCAGCAACTCGATCGGTGCATTTTGACCAAGCATCTACAACTTTATTATACTTTTCGCCTCTTGTTATCAGACCTTCGGCATATTGCGTTTCATAATCAGCTATTAACTTCTTAGTATCATCAATAAGTTGAGTTTTGTTTTCAGGAATAATCAAATCATCTTTTCCAAATGATATTCCAGCTCTAAAAGCATGTTTAAAACCTAAATCTTTAAGTTTATCACAAAAAATAACCGTTGTTTTTTGTCCACAAAATCTAAATACAATATCAATAATTTCTGAAACAACTTTTTTTGGTAATAATCTATCAATTAAAGAAAATTTAATGTTACTATTTTTAGGAAGTAAATTTGCTAATAAAAATCTTCCAGCTGTTGATGTATATTTTTCAAATTTTTTATTTCCTTTTTCATCAACAGTTTCAAACCTTGAAATTATCGTACTATGTACTTTAATATCACCAGAAGACAAAGCAAATTCAATTTGATCTGCGTCTAAAAAATAACCATCTGGTTTGTCAGTTAAAGGTTCTTGAGACAAATAATAAATACCTAATATCATATCTTGACTTGGTACAATTATAGGTTTCCCGTTAGAAGGTGATAAAATATTGTTAGTAGAAAGCATCAAAATTCTTGCCTCTAATTGAGCTTCCAAGCTTAATGGAACATGAACGGCCATTTGATCTCCATCAAAGTCAGCATTAAAAGCTGCACACGTTAATGGATGTAATTCTATAGCATCTCCTTCAATTAATTTAGGCTCAAATGCTTGAACACCTAATCTATGTAATGTCGGTGCTCTATTTAAAAGAACTGGATGTTCTCTTACAATTAGTTCTAAAGCATCCCAAACAGCATTGGTTTCTTTTTCTACTAATTTTTTAGCTTGTTTAATAGTGGAGGCTAATCCAAGTTTATTTAATCTAGCATATAAAAATGGTTTAAATAATTCTAAAGCCATTTTTTTTGGTAGTCCACATTCATGAAGTTTAAGATCAGGTCCTACCACAATGACTGAACGACCTGAATAATCGACACGTTTACCTAACAAGTTTTGTCTGAATCTACCTTGTTTACCTTTAAGCATTTCTGCCAAAGATTTTAATGGTCTTTTTCCTGTTCCAGTAATAACTCTTCCACGTCTACCATTATCAAATAACGCATCAACAGACTCTTGAAGCATTCTTTTTTCATTCCGAACAATGATATCTGGAGCTTTTAAATCCATTAATCGTCTCAATCGATTATTTCTGTTTATTACTCTTCTATACAAATCGTTCAAATCTGATGTTGCAAATCTTCCGCCATCCAGAGGAACTAATGGTCTTAACTCTGGTGGTATCACAGGAACAACAGTCATTATCATCCATTCAGGTTTTTGTCCTGTTTCAATAAATGACTCAATTAATTTTAATCTTTTAATTGCTCTTTCCTCATTAACTTTTGATTTAGTCTCTTTAATGTAATTTGCTAAATTTTTTCTTTCTGACTCTAAATCAAGATTTTTTAGCATTTCCAATACAGCTTCAGCACCAATTCCTGCTGTAAAAGCCTCGTCACCAAATTCATCTTGATATTTTGCCAATTCTTCTTCATTTAAAAGTTGATTTTTTTGCAAGCCGGTAAGACCAGGTTCAATTACTATAAAATTTTCAAAATATAAAACTCTCTCTATTTCTTTTAGTTTCATATCTACCGCTAAAGCAATTCTGCTAGGTAATGATTTTAAAAACCAGATATGTGCAACCGGTGTCGCAAGATTTATGTGTCCCATTCTTTCTCTACGAACATTAGCTTTAGTTACTTCAACGCCACATTTTTCACAGATAATTCCTCTAAACTTCATACGTTTATATTTTCCACACAAACATTCGTAATCTTTAATTGGCCCAAAAATTCTAGCGCAAAATAAACCATCCTTTTCAGGTCTAAATGTTCTGTAATTTATTGTTTCGGGTTTTTTTATCTCACCATATGTCCAAGATTTAATCTTTTCTGGACTAGCTAAGGAAATTTTAATGCTATTAAAATTTTGAGCCTCAGAAATTTCTGTATTTTTAAATAGATCTGTTAATTCTTTTTTCATATTTAATTAAGCTCCACGTTTAAAGCTAATGATTTAATTTCTTTTACCAAGACGTTAAATGATTCTGGGATTCCAGATTCAAAATTTTCTTCACCCTTAACGATAGTTTCATAAACTTTTACACGTCCTGCAACATCATCTGATTTTACAGTTAAAATTTCTTGCAACGTATAAGAAGCTCCGTAAGCTTCCAGAGCCCAAACTTCCATTTCTCCAAATCTCTGACCTCCAAGTTGTGCTTTTCCACCAAGTGGCTGTTGCGTAACTAGACTATATGGTCCAGTTGACCTAGCATGAATTTTATCCTCTACTAAGTGATGTAATTTTAACATGTAAATGATACCTACCGTAACCGCTCTATCAAATTTTTCTCCTGTTCTACCGTCCCATAAAAAAGTTTGTCCTGAACCAGGTAGTTTTGCTAGTTCTAACATTTTAGTAACATCTTTTTCTTTAGCTCCATCAAAAACAGGTGTTGAAATCGCAACTCCATTTTGAAGATTTTCACAAAGGTCTTTAAATTCGGTTTTGCTTAACTTCTCAACTTTTTCATTAAAAATTTCTTCGCCATAAACAGATTTTAAGAATTTTGCAATCTTTTCAGTTTTTTCAATTTTTTTGTTGTTTTCATTAACTAATTTTTTTACCTCTTCACCAAACTCTTTACATGCCCATCCTAAATGAGTTTCTAGAATTTGACCAACATTCATTCTACTAGGTACGCCAAGTGGATTTAAAACAATATCAACTGGTCTTCCATCTTCTCTATAGGGCATGTCCTCTACTGGTACAATTTTACTTACTACTCCTTTATTACCATGTCTCCCTGACATTTTATCTCCAGGTCTTAGTCTTCTTTTAATAGCAACAAAAACTTTAACCATTTTCATTACACTCGGTAGCAGGTCGTCACCACTTCTTATTTTTAAAACTTTATCTTCAAATCTATCTGTAATATCTTGTTTTGCTTTATTATATTGATCTTTCAATTGTGAAATAGTTGCCTCATTAATGTTTCCAACAGTAATTTTAAAAAGATCATTGATAGAAAGCTTGTTAATTGTCTCAAAATCTAACTTAGTTCCAGCTTCAATGTCTTTAATTTTCTTTGCTAAAGATGTACCATTTAGTATTTGAGCAGCTCTTTGTTTAATACTTCTCTCTAAAATTTCTTCTTCGACAATTTTATCTTGTTGAACTTGCTCAATTTCAGCTCTTTCAATAGTTATTGATCTTTCATCTTTTTCTATACCATGTCTATTAAATACTTTTACATCAACGATTGTACCACTACTTCCTCTTGACATTCTTAAAGAAGTGTCAGTAACATCTATTGCTTTTTCACCAAATATTGATCTCAAAAGTTTTTCTTCAGGTCCTGATGCACTATCTCCTTTAGGAGTAACTTTCCCAACAAGAATATCGCCTGCATGGACTTCGGCGCCAATATAAACTATTCCTGACTCATCTAAATTTTTTAATGCATCTTCATTTACATTGGGAATGTCTCGAGTTATTTCTTCTTCACCAAGCTTAGTGTCTCTAGCCATTATTTCATATTCAACTATGTGCACAGATGTAAAAACATCATCAGTTACACATCTTTCTGAAATTAGGATAGAATCTTCAAAGTTATAACCTTGCCATGGCATGAAAGCTACAGTAACATTTTTACCTAAAGCTAATTCACCTAATCTTGTAGAAGGTCCGTCTGCAATTATATCTCCAGTTTTTACTTTATCACCAACTCTGACTAAGGGTCTTTGATTAATACAAGTATTTTGATTTGAACGTTTAAATTTTTGCAAATTATAAATATCTACACCTGATTTTGTAAAATCAGTTTCTTCTGTAGCTTTAACTACTATTCTTTTTCCATCTATTTTATCTACAATACCTTCTCGTTTTGCTACAATTGTGACACCAGAGTCTAATGCAACATCACTTTCAATACCCGTTCCAACTAATGGAGATTCAGGCTTTAATAGAGGCACAGCCTGTCTCATCATATTTGAACCCATCAAAGCTCTGTTAGCATCATCATTTTCTAGAAATGGAATTAAAGAGGCAGCAACTGAAACTAATTGTTTTGGAGATACATCTATATAATCAATAGTTTCTGGTTTAGATAATAAAAAATTTAGATTCTGTCTACCGGACACTAAATCTTCTATAATTTTTCCATTTTTATCAATCTTTGTATTTGCTTGAGCAATGGTAAATTTTGTTTCTTCCATTGCTGACAAATATTCTACTTTATCCTGTACAACTCCATTTTTTACTCTTTTATATGGACTTTCAATAAATCCATATTTATTTATTTTTGCATATGTGGATAAACTATTTATTAAACCTATGTTTGGTCCTTCAGGTGTTTCGATTGGACATATTCTTCCATAATGAGTTGGGTGAACATCACGAACTTCAAATCCAGCTCTTTCTCTAGTTAAACCACCAGGTCCTAATGCTGAAACTCTTCTTTTATGAGTTATCTCAGATAATGGATTTGTTTGATCCATAAATTGAGACAATTGTGAACTAGCAAAAAAATCTTTTAAAGAAACTGTCAATGGTTTTGCGTTAATTAAATCCTGAGGCATTGCTGACTCAACATCTAAAGTAGTCATTTTTTCTTTTATCGCTCTTTCCATACGATAAACACCAATACGAGCTTGATTTTCGACTAATTCACCCACTGATCTAACTCTTCTATTACCTAAATGATCAATATCATCAACGTCATCTTTTCCATCTCTTAAGTCTAACATTTTGTGAATTATAGCTATAATGTCATCATTTCTTAAAATTGTGATCTTATCAGAGCATTCGAGATTTAATCTCGAATTCATTTTAACCCTTCCAACATCAGATAGGTCGTATCTATCAGAGCTAAAAAATAGATTATTAAATATTTGTGTGGCTATTTCTATCGTTGGAGGTTCTCCAGGTCTTAGCATTTTATAAATTTCTGTAATCGCCTCATCTTTTGTATTATTTTTATCATTTAAAATTGTAGTTAATAAGTAAGGACCTTTGTTAATAGAATTTGTTATTGAAATTTCTAAAGTATTAATTTTTGCATCTAAAATTTGTTGAATGATAGTGTCATTTAGTTCTGTACCTATTTTAAAGGTACCATCTTCTTCATCATTAATTTTAATATCTTTGTGCAAAAATTTACCAAATAAAGATTCTCTTGAAACTAAAATATCTTTCAAACCATCATTTGAAAGTTTTTTTGCATTTAGATAGTTAATCTTGTCTCCTAACTTAATTACTACTTTACCTGTTTTTGCATCAACTACTTCTTCAGAAAAATTTTTAGCTTTATAATTTTCTGGATTAAATTTAGTTTTCCATTTTTCAGATTTATTGTCATAAGTGAATTGTTCAAAATCATAAAACTCATTTACAATTTCATTTTTTGTAAAACCTAAGGCTAACAATAATGTAGAGGCAAATATTTTTTTCTTTCTATCAATTTTAAAATACAAAAAATCTTTAACATCATATTCAAAGTCCAACCATGAACCTCTGTTTGGTATTACTCTACAATTAAATAATAATTTACCACTAGCATGAGTTTTTCCTTTGTCATGATCAAAAAAAACACCAGGGCTTCTATGCATTTGATTGACAACAACTCTCTGTACCCCGTTAGTGATGAATGTTCCGCTATTAGTCATCATTGGAACTTCTCCCATATACACTTCTTGTTCTTTAGCTGATAAAATATCCTTTGTATTATTCTCTTGATCAATTTCATAAACAACTAATCTTAAAGTGCATTTTAAAGCCGAAGAATATGTTAAACCTCTTGCAATACACTCATCTACATCAAATTTCGGTTTTTCTAATCTATAAGAAACATATTCTAGAGTTGCTTTATCATTTAGATCTTCTATTGGAAAAATACTTTTAAATACTCGATCAAAACCCTTTGTAATTTCTGCCTCTGCATTAAAATCAGTTAATTCATTATATGAATTTTTTTGAACTTCTATTAGATTTGGTATTGATAAACTTTCTTTTAATTTACCAAAACTTTTTCTTATATTCTTTTTTTCAGTAAAAGATATTTGCATTTATATTTTAAACTGATTAAAAAAATTTAATCAGCTTTGAATTTTTCCTAATTAATTTATTTAAGTTCTACTTTCGCGCCTGCAGCTTCTAATTTAGCCTTAATTTCTTCAGCTTCTTTTTTAGGTACCCCTGCTTTAACTTCTTTTGGAGCACCCTCAACTAAATCTTTTGCTTCTTTTAATCCTAATGAAGTGGCTGCTCTTACTTCTTTTATGACATTTATTTTTTTGTCACCTGCAGATACTAGCATAATATTAAATTCGTCCTTATCAGCTGCTGCTTCACCGCCTGCTGCTGCTGCTGGTGCTGCGGCTGTCATCGGTGTTACACCCCATTTTTCCTCTAATTGTTTTGAAAGTTCGGCAGCTTCTGCAACTGTTAAACTTGATAAATCCTCAATGATTTTATTTAGGTCTGGCATATTGTTCTACTCTTTAGGTTGTTGTTCTGAATTTTCTGGGGACAAACTACTCATTTTTTCCGAACGTGCAAGCAAAATACTCACTAATTTTGACGCTGGAGCATTAAGAATTCCTACAATATTAGCCCTTGCCTCGTCTAATGTCGGTAAATTAGCAACATTTTGAACCCCGGCTTGATCCAAAATTTCGTCATTCATGATTCCACCAATAAGCTTCAAATTTTCGTTATTTTTTGCAAATTTAGATAATATTCTTGCTGACATGATTGCATCTTCGCCAAACGCAACTGCTGTTGGACCAGTAAATAAATTTGATAATTCTTTACACTTTGTTTTTTCTAAAGCTAACTTTGTAATTCTATTTTTTGTAATCTTAAAAACAATACCGTGTTCTCTCATTTTAGATCGTAATTCATCTAACTGAGGCATCGTTAAACCTTGATAGTGAGTTACCATAATTGCCTTACTATTTTCAAATTGATTAGTCATATCAGCAATATAGTTTTTTTTCTGTTCCTTATTCATCATAGTTTTATATTACCTTGCCAATCTTTAATTTATAAGAAACACCCATTGTAGAAGTGATAAAAGCCGATTTTATTAAATCTCCTTTTAGAGTGTTATTTGATTTCTCTTTTTCGAGAGTGTCTAGAATAGCATTATAATTTTTAATTAATTGATCGTCACTAAATGATTTTTTTCCGATACTTACACCGATGTTTCCATCTTTATCATTTCTTATTTCAACTTGTCCTGACTTTGCATCAGATATTGCAGTTTTTAGATCTTCTGTGACAGATCCTAATTTTGGGTTAGGCATTAAACCTTTTGGTCCTAAGACCTTACCAAGCTTAGATAATTTTATCATCATTGATGGTGTGCAAATTAGCTTTTCAAAATCCATTTCTCCAGATTTAATTTTTTCAATAAATTCGTCGCCTCCAACTATATCAGCACCTGCATCTTTAGCTTCCGATGCTTTAGCTTCTTCGCAAACAACTGCAACTTTTACTTTTTTACCTGTTCCACCAGGCAGATTTACGATAGTTCTAATATTAACTTCACTTTTTTTTTGTTTATTGTTGATATGAAAACTTAAATCAACTGACTCGTTAAATTTAGTTGTACAATTTTTTTTAACTACCGGAATTAATTTTTCAATTGCATCAGCTGAAAGATTTAATGTATTTTCTGGTAACTTTTTAAATCTTTTCGATGACATTATTCTTTTACCTCTATTCCCATTGATCTCGCTGAGCCAGATATAATTTTTACAGCTTGTTCAAGATCTAATGCATTTAAATCACTCATTTTTTGTTTTGCAATTTCTTCTGCTTGTTTTTTTGTGATTGAAGCAACGATATTTCTACCGGGCTCTTTGGAGCCACTTTTTAATTTAGCAGCTTCTCTAATGAAAAAAGATGCAGGAGGAGATTTAATCTTAAAATCAAATTTTTTATCTTTATAAACTGTTATTTCTACAGGAACTGGTTTTCCTGCTAAAGATTTTGTTTTATCATTAAAAGCTTTACAAAATTCCATGATGTTCACACCTCGTTGTCCCAAAGCAGGACCAACAGGTGGTGCTGGATTAGCTTGACCACCTTTAATTTGTAATTTTATAAATCCACTAATTTCTTTTTTTACAGCCATTAACTTGTTTTCTCCACTTGATTATATTCTAATTCAACAGGTGTTGGACGTCCAAATATAGAAACTGAAACCTTAAG
>MDTG01226050.1_pt1 | contig 20037 bp, 21 predicted proteins | sample 811421 | NCBI WGS metagenome assembly MDTG01 (sample SAMN05326645, study PRJNA326480) | marine metagenome | isolation source: seawater | place: Pacific Ocean: South East | collected 2011
CCAAACATCGCACTCATGATATCGAATGGGTTATTCGCTACAGTGGGGTATCTGTTCGCGATAATAACCTTGGCAGCGAAGCCTCCAGTTTAATGCTTGGCTTAAATTACTTTATTAAGAAAAAAAGCAGCCTCATGTTTAACATTTTTATGCCGAATATTTCTGGCAATGTGGTGAACACCAATCAAACCGGCAATGGTCTCTCACTGCGATTAAGGCATACCTTTTAATTATTGTTTTTGTTTAATCTGGCGAATACCTTTCATTATCACTAAACACAAAGGGGCACCATGCATCAATAAATCGAAAATATCCACGGGCTTGGTGAGCCCACCGTTTACCAACATTTTTAGCTTTTCGTACAAATGTGGTTCCGGTTGAAAGGGTGCCAATCCTAACAACACGGCGACCACCAGCAAGATGCGCCAGTCCAGTTTATCCAGCCATGTCATCAATTTACTCCTATTTGGCCTAATGTATTCGATCAGTTTTAAATCTATGGTTTAACAGCATATCCTGAGCAATAAGTGAAAACATCTATTGTCTTATCTGTTATTAGTGAATCCTGTCTAACAATACCCAATCTTTAACGTTTTTTTGGTTAGTTATTCATCAAGTTATTTTTAATTTTTTTAATTTAATTCCGCAACGGTTTTTTGCTAAAAAATGATTTGCATCAAATCTAGACACACCGTAAAGTGCGCCGCTTTTTATAAAGCGTATTCAATATGAGCAGTAACGCAGATCTTGTTTTTCAAAGCTATGGCCGTGCCTGTAGTCAGCCGGAATTCTTCGAACGTTTCTATACCATCTTTATGGGTAAATCAGACGATATTCGGGCCATGTTTGTTAATTCAAAAATGGAAACCCAGCGAGGATTATTACGCGGCGGCATCATGTGGTTAATCATGCACGCACGAGGTATGCCTGACACTAAAATTCGCGCATTAGGCGAAAGTCATAGCAAAAAAAATATGGATATCCATCCAATGCATTATAATGATTGGTTAGATGCGTTAATTGAAACCCTGGAAAAGTTTGATCCAGAATATACGTTAGAGCTTGGCCAGACTTGGCGCGCAACCTTGCTGCCCGGTATTCAAATGATTCAAAACATGTATCACGATTAATCAAGAATACTTAATCGTTTTTGTAAATGAGGACTTCGCAAAAAAAGCACCACTGAAAAGTGATGCTTTTTTGGGCACACTAACAATATTAAGGCAACGCCGACAACTGATCTAACGACTTACCCAATTGCGCCGCAATGGCTGCTACTGGTTCTTTGTATTGCTCAGTTAAGAAAGGTCGCTCGAGAGCGAAGATTTGATACACACCTGCGTTAAGTAATTCACGGCTCTCTTCTTGGGCGTCACTGACTAATAAATTAGTGTGCATAAAGCCAAACCAGGACGTCACTAATATCCAGGTATTTAATGCCAAGGATTTAACTTCTTCATCATTTGCCGCAATAATTTCAGCACTGCGTAATGCTCTATAAATCATTTCAGTACGACTTAAGCAGCGCTTAAAAAACGCATTGTAACGCTTGTGTAAATCCGCGTCGATTTGCAAGAGATGCTGAAGGTCACGATGCAGAAAACGGTAATCCCATAGGCCTTGGAAAATGGCCTGCAAATAAATCAATTTATCATTCACCGTCAGCTCACGGCCTTCGGGTAATTGCAGATTGGCATCCACCTTGGCTTCGTACTCAAGGTAGATATCAAAAATAATCTGTTGTTTGTTTTTAAAATGGTAATACAAGTTGCCTGGGCTTATGCCCAGATGCGAGGCAATATGATTGGTCGTGACATTACGCTCACCTTGTTCATTGAACAGGTCCAAGCTTGCTTGAATGATACGATCACGTGTTTTCATACTGCATTCCTATTGATTCTAGCCACTCACCGGACGCATCGTCAGCCTTCCATGCCAGCCCTGCGTTTTTGGGGCGGGCATTTTCGCAATCCTACTCATGATACGCAATGCACAATGCACAATGCACAATGCCCGACAGTGTCTTATTTGGCCAGTTGTGTGACAAATAAACATTTGACCTGTAGAGTAATAACTCTAATAATAATCCAAAACAACTACATTGCCCACTAATAAGAGGATTCTTGTATGGTCGCCACCGCCGCTCAGTTGAATGATGAACAAGCTCAAATCGCCTATTTACATGACGTTTTTGCCAAACAAAAGGCGGCTTATGCCAATTCACCTTATCCAAATATCCAGCAACGCCGTAATGACCTAGACAAACTGGCGGCTATTTTGCGCGAGTATAAAGATGAGCTGTGCGAGGCCATGAACACGGATTTCAGCTGTCGCTCTAAAGATGAAACCTTACTGGCTGAGATCATGGTGACTTTGGAGGGCATCAAGTATAACCGCAAGAATTTAAAAAAATGGATGAAGCCAAGCCGTCGTCACGTAAGCGCTTTATTCGCACCGGCCTCTAACAAGGTGCACTATCAGCCTAAAGGGGTAATTGGCATCATGGTGCCTTGGAATTACCCGATTCAACTAGCCGCCGCCCCTCTGGCCGCGGCTCTTGCCGCCGGTAACCGCGCGGTGATTAAATTATCCGAGTTCACCCCTGCCACCAACGAAGTCATGCAGCGCATGTTTGCCTCGGCCTTTAATGAAGACCAAGTGGCGTTAGTGCTGGGTGAAGCGCAAGTCGGCGCTGAGTTCTCCAATCTACACTGGGACCATTTGTTATTTACCGGTTCAACCGCCGTTGCCCGCCACGTCATGAGCGCAGCCGGTAAAAACCTAGTGCCAGTGACCCTTGAACTGGGTGGCAAAAGCCCATGTATTATTACCGATAAAGCCTCATTAAAAGGGGCGGCTGAAAGCATTATTTTTGGTAAGGCGACCAACGCGGGTCAAACCTGTATCGCACCGGATTACGTTTTGTGTCCGGCCAACATGGTCGATGACTTAAAAGCACAATTAAAAGCGGCTTATAAAAAATCCTTCCCGACTATGCGTAACAATAACGATTACACCGCCATCGTAAATGAGCGTCAGTTTAATCGTCTGCAAGGCTACCTGACGGATGCCCAAGAAAAAGGCGCCAACATTGAAGCCTTGAACAATGCCAATGAAGACTTTATCGGCACCCGTAAAATTCCATTAACCCTGATCACAAACACCACCGATGACATGGTGATCATGCAGGATGAAATTTTTGGGCCCTTGCTGCCGATTTTAAGTTACAACAACCTGAACGAAGCCTTGGATTACATTAACGCTCACCCTCGCCCATTAGCGCTATACCTATTTAGCCACAATGGCACGGAACAAGAATTTGTCTTAGAAAATACCCACGCAGGTGGTGTCGCCATTAACGATTGCTTAACGCATATAGCCCAAGATGACATGCCGTTTGGTGGTGTGGGGGATTCAGGGATTGGCGCCTACCATGGTAAAGAAGGCTTCTTATCGTTAAGCCATGCTAAATCGGTACATAAAAAAGGTCGTTTCAATAGTGGTAAATTTATCCACGCCCCACATGGCCGTCTTGTTCACCGTTTAATTTATAAATTCATTATTCGTTAAGCACAGCGAAAGCGAACAATACAGATGAATAGACGTGACTTTTTAAAACTTGGCGCCGCAAGTTCCGCGGCGCTCACTGCAACCGCTCTCACTGCAAGCTTAACCGGTTGCAGTGAGTCACTACCGGTGAACAGTGATTGGTTAATTTTACGCGAGCAAGATCGCATCATGCTCGCTGCCATTGTTCCGGTGATGCTCAAGGGCAGTTTACCCACAGAACCCCAAGCCAAGCAGCAAGGCATCGACACCATGCTCAAATATATGGACGTGGGCATTTCAAAATTGGGGCCGCACAATTCCAAACAAATCTCAGATTTATTTACCTTGCTCAACTTTGGTTTAAGCCGTGGCTTAACCACTGGCGTATGGAGTAAATGGGAAAACGCCAGCGAAGCAGAGATTGAGAACTTCTTAAATCGTTGGCGCGAAAGCTCTGTCGGTTTATTCACGCTAGGTTACAACGGTTTAAATAAACTCATGTGTGCCACCTGGTTTGGCCAATCCGGCGCTTGGCAAAATGTAGGTTACGCAGGGCCGTTATACCCTGACGTACTGATTACAAAATCTTAATGATGAACACTGGCGGACAACTCTAAAAATGGCCATTCCTGATATTTTTAAGCAGCGCGCCCAAAGTGAAAACTGGGACATAACCGACGCAGCCACGTTACAAACCAAGCAAACCATTGAAGCGGATGTCATCATTATTGGCACTGGCGCAGGCGGGGGCGTGAGTGCTGAGGTACTTAGCCAAGCCGGTCTAAACGTGGTGATGATTGAAGAAGGTGGATTATTCACCTCTGATAATTTCAACATGGATGAACTGCAGTCCTATGGCGATCTTTACCAAGAAGGCGCCGGTCGCACCACAAAAGATGGCGCCATTAGTATTTTCCAAGGCCGTGCGGTAGGTGGCACCACCGTGGTGAACTGGACATCCAGTTTCCGCACGCCCAATGGCACATTAGAACATTGGCAGCAAAATCATGGCGTCTCCGGTTTCAGTCCAGAAGAGATGACGCCTTACTTTGAGAAAATGGAACAACGCTTAAACGTGGCTAAATGGGCCATGCCCCCCAACGCCAATAACGATTTATTAAAGCGTGGCTGCGAAGCTAATAACTGGAGCTGGGCAGTGATTCCGCGCAACGTATCCGGTTGCTGGGATCTGGGTTATTGCGGCACAGGCTGCCCAACCAATGCCAAACAAAGCATGTTAGTGACAACGGTACCTGAGGCACTTAAAAACGGCGCTCGCCTGTTTTATCGCTGCAGCGCTGACAAGATTGTCTTTTCGCAGCATAACGCTGAAAGCGTTGAATGCTTAGCCCTAGGTAGCGACGGTAAAACCCCCACAGGGGTTCGCTTAAGCTTTAAAGCCCCTCATATTGTGCTTGCTGGCGGTGCGATTAATAACCCAGGTTTATTGTTACGCTCTCATGCACCTGACCCCCATGAACGCATTGGTAAGCGCACCACCATACACCCAGTGAACGCAAGCCTTGCGCAAATGGGTGAGGATGTGAATCCATTTTACGGCGCACCTCAATCTATTTACTCTGACCATTTCCAATGGAATACCGGTGGCGATATAGGCTTCAAGCTTGAAGTTCCGCCAATGCAGCCCGCCATGGGTGCGCAAATTGTGGGGTTTCATGGCTTAAAACTCACCGACACCATGGCCCAGTTGCCCAACCTTCAAGGCACCATCGCCCTGTTGCGAGATGGCTTTCATGAACAAAGCCAAGGGGGCACTGTTGAATTAGATGGCCAAGGTAAACCCATTCTGGATTACCCGTTAACCGATTACCTATGGCAAGGTTTGCGTAAAGCCCACCATGTCATGGCCGAAGCGCAGTTCGCTGCAGGGGCCAAAAAAGTCATGCCCTTACATCACGATGCAATCTTCTATCGCAGCCTAACAGCCTGCAAAGCCGCCATTGATTCGCTGCCACAAGAGCTTCATCGCCAACGCTTAATGACCGCCCATCTTATGGGTGGCTGTACCATGGGGGAGGACATGAGCCAGTCCGTGGTAAATAGCCAAGGCCGCTTTCACCTTGCCGATAACCTGTATGTGATTGACGGGTCGGTATTCCCAACCAGTATTGGCGCTAACCCGCAGCTGTCTATTTACGGCCTTGCGCTCAAACAAGCCAGCCAATTGGCCAGTAAAATTAAACAAGGCTAAACTCGGTTTTACCGTGTCGCTGAGCACTGGGAGAGAGAGGATTCTGGCTCCCCTGTGTTGAGTGACGAGGCTAAATTGATTAACATGCCGCACTATATCCCGCCCCAAGGCAGATTTCATGATTAAAGTGATCTATCCCGGAACGTTTGACCCCATCACAAATGGTCACACAGACCTTATCGAACGCGCCGCCCGCATGTTCGATCACATTGTGGTCGCCGTTGCCGAGAGCCCAAACAAAAAACCGTTATTTGACTTAGAGTTACGTTGCGAGCTGGCTCGTGAAGTGCTCAGCCACGTGAAAAATGTGGAAGTGGTCGGATTCAATACGTTACTTGCTCACTTTGTAAAAGAACAAGAAGCTCAGGTTTTACTGCGTGGCCTTCGCGCTGTTTCGGATTTTGAATACGAATTTCAGCTAGCCAATATGAACCGTGCGCTGGCCCCTGACGTAGAAACCGTATTCTTAACACCTGATGAACGCCATTCGTACATTAGCTCCACTTTAATTCGTGAGATCGCTCGCTTAAGTGGCGATGTGAAGAAGTTTGTCCACCCTGTAGTTGAAAAGCACCTGCTAGAGAAATTTGGCATTTAGCATTAAGCTGTTGTTTAGAATCTTAAGGTTCTAAGGAGTAAATTATGGCCTTAATCATTACCGATGATTGCATTAACTGCGACGTTTGCGAGCCTGAATGCCCTAACGAAGCCATCAGCGAAGGGGATGAAATCTATGTCATCGACCCTAAAAAATGCACCGAGTGCGTCGGTCATTACGATGAGCCCCAATGCCAGCTAGTGTGTCCAGTTGACTGTATTCCCCTTGACCCAGACAACGAAGAGACCCAAGAAGAGCTTATGGAAAAATACGAGAAGCTCACGGCGTAATGCCCACTGGCCGCCAAGCAAACCGCCCTTAGCAATATCGGCGGTTTTTTTATGCATACACAAGCCGATACTTGTGCCAATGTATCACAGTAACTAGCCTTAAAGAACCAACGCCTAAGGTTAAGTATGCACCCTAAAACGCCTAAGGTTAAGTATGCACCCTAAAACGCCTCAGCTAGACAGAGAAGCCTGCCGACAATGCCAAGATGAAGGGGAACTGTCATTTGAGTTCACCATGGCATTTCAACCCATTGTTAACGCTGAAAGTCATACTGTCTTTGGCTATGAAGCATTAGTACGTGGTATGAACAACGAATCGGCCTTTAGCGTGATTGAGCAGGTCAACGATGACAACCGCTATCTTTTTGACCAACAGTGCCGCATAAAAGCCATCTCGTTGGCGGCCCAGCTGAAGGTCACCTCCATGCTGAGCATCAATTTTTTACCCAACGCCATACATCAACCTGAGCGTTGTATTCGCACCACCTTAGAAGCCGCCCGTAAATACAACTTCCCAACCGACAAAATTATTTTTGAATTTACCGAAGTAGAAAAAATTGACGACACCACACATGTTAAGCGCATCGTAGAATACTATTCATCTCTTGGTTTCATTACCGCCATTGATGATTTTGGCTCAGGTTATGCCGGGTTAAACCTATTGGCGGACTTTCACACCAACATTATCAAGCTGGATATGGAACTCATCCATAACATTCACTTATCCCCCGCACGGCAATCCATCGTGAGCAACTGCTTAAATATGTTTAAAGAGCTGAACATCACACCACTGGCCGAAGGCATAGAAGTAGTTGAGGAATACCAATGGCTAAGGGCTCAGGGTGTTGAGCTGATGCAGGGTTACCTTTTTGCGAAACCGGGCTTTCAAACCTTACCTGACGCTGTTTTTCCCGAAAACTAATCTCCCTATCCAGCCATTGGATAGATAAGACATTCGTTTCCCTTCTATTGTATGCTTAGCGCAATTAATCCTGTTATTGGCTTATATACTATGAACTATTTTGCATTAATACTGTGTGCAGCGCTGACACTGGCCGGCTGCAGTTCGGACTCCACACCACATAAGCAACCTCCTCATACGGGTGCCGTCGCCTCAGCCCACCCATTGGCCACGCAAGCGGGTTTGGCGGTTTTAGAGAACGGCGGTAACGCTTTCGATGCAGCGGTTGCAACCGCTGCGGTATTGGCCGTGGTTGAGCCCTACAGCGCAGGCATGGGCGGCGGTGGTTTTTGGTTATTGCATAACGCCAAAACACAGCAGAATATTTTTGTAGACGCCCGCGAAAAAGCACCGCTCAAGGCACACCGAGATATGTACCTAGATGAGCAAGGGGACATCATTCCTAAACTGTCTATTAATGGCCCACTTGCAGCGGGCATTCCCGGACAAGCCGCGGCCTTTTCACACCTAGCAAAAAACTATGGTAAATTGTCGTTAAGCGATATCTTAAGCGAGGCCATCAAATTGGCTCGGCAGGGTTTTGCAACGGATCATCATTACAAAAAATTAGCGAGCTATCGCAAAGACGCTTTAAACCAATACCCTGCTGCTGGCGCAATATTTTTAGATAAAGGGCAGGTTCCCCAAGCCGGTTTCATCATTAAACAACCCGATCTTGCTAATACACTCCAAGCGATTGCAGATAAAGGTTTTGATGGCTTTTATAAAGGTGAGGTGGCTAAAACCCTCGTGAACCAAGTGCAAAAAGATGGTGGTATTTGGCAACTGGCCGATCTTGAAAAGTACCAAGTGATTGAACGCACGCCCATCGAAACCCGTTACCAAAATAAGACCATCATCAGCGCACCACCTCCAAGTTCTGGCGGCATTGCAATCGGCCAGATGCTCAACATGCTTGAAAGTTTACAGCCCGATTTAAACTGGCAAACCCTCAACGAAGCCGACCAAATACATTTATTAAGTGAAGTCATGCGCCGCGCCTATTTTGATCGTGCCCATTATTTAGGTGACCCAGACTTTATTAAGGTGCCACAGGAAAAATTACTCGATAAAAGTTACAACGCCATACTTGCCCAAACCATTGATATGGAAAACGCCACTGACAGTAAAAGCCTAGGCAGTCAGGTACAACTGTTAGAAGGTTTTCATACCACTCACTTAAGTGTGCTCGATAAAGAAGGCAACCGTGTGAGTGCAACACTGAGTATTAATCTGCCTTTTGGTAGCGCTTATTTAGCCGAAGGCACCGGTGTATTACTCAACAATGAAATGGATGACTTCTCTTCAAAGCCCGGCGTACCCAACGCCTATGGATTAGTGGGCAATGAAGCCAATGCCATCGAACCAGAGAAGCGCCCGCTTTCCAGTATGACCCCAAGCTTTGTCGAAAGTGACTCACAGGTTGCTATATTAGGCACACCCGGTGGCAGCCGAATTATTACCATGGTGTTCCTAGGTATGCTGGAGCATTTACAAGGCAACACGGTGGAAAGCTGGGTAGATAAAAAACGCTTTCATCATCAGTATTTACCCGATGTGATTCAACATGAACCCGATGCATTTTCCGCTGAGATAAAAAAAGCCCTCGAAGAAAAAGGGCATACACTTAAAGATGTCGGACGCCAGTATGGCAACATGCAAGCCATTTTACTCAACAAAAAAACCGGTGAAGTAACAGCCGCTGCCGATAAACGTGCCGTTGGCCAAGCACAAACACAAGCGGACAAGCTGTAACTTATGCTATTAGAAATCGGCTTTCTGATAAAAAAGATGATTGCTTTTTCGCTCATGCCATTAAGCATAATCGTGATCATGCTGTCACTTTCGGTGTTTTTCTTGTGGAGAAAACCTCACGCTAAAATCGGAAGCGTATTAGCGAGTACATCGCTTTTTTGTTTGATTGTGTTCAGCTGGAATCCAGTATCGACCCCTTTACTGCGCAGCATCGAACAAACCAACACACCCTTTGATCTAAATACATCTGTGGCCTATGTGGTGGTACTGGGCAATGAAGTGGTCAGTGATCCAAGCATCCCACTGAGCAGTCATCTTTCTAGCTCGGCCAGTGCTCGGTTATTAGAGGGCTTGCGTATTTTAAGCGCAAACCCAGACGCAGAACTGATTGTCACAGGATACAAGGGTAAAAACACAAAAAGTAGCGCAAAGGTTTATCAAGAGGTGGCCATTAGCCTCGGCGTGAATGGATCACGCATCATCAGTATTGACTGGCCAAAAGACACGGAAGAAGAGGCACGCGCCGTAAAAGAAATCGTTGGTACCAAAACCGTGGCCGTGGCAACCAGTGCCAGCCATATGCCAAGAGCCATTACGTTCTTTTATAATGAAGATATTAATGCCATTCCCGCACCCACTTTTTATCTAGCCAAAAACACCCATAAGACGAATTGGCGATTTGACGCAGCAGGCTTATTAAAAATGGAAAGAAGTATTTACGAATACATTGGCCAATTGTGGCAGTGGATAAAATATTAAAAAGTAATTTTGAATTCGGTACCTGCATCAAGACCACTTTTAATATTGATACTGCCACCCAGATTTTGAGTGGCAAGGGTATGTACAATGGATAAACCAAGACCAGTGCCACCTTCTGACCGATTGGTGGTATAAAAAGGGTCAAACGCTTTTTTCACTTCATCTTCAGCCATCCCTTGACCATTATCACGATAAGTCAGTACAACTTTATCCTCATCTTGCTTTTTCATATTGATATAGATACTTGGATGTGAGGTATCTTTTCTAAATGCATGAGTACAACTATTTGCCACTAAATTCGTAATAATTTGAGCAAGCGCCCCCGGTAATGTTTTCTTTATTATTTTACAGTCGTCTAAATGCACATCAGCGCTTATTTTTTTAGTGAGTGGTACTAAGGTAGACAGCACTTGTGTCACGTATTCATGCAGATCGATTTCCTCTTCTTCAAAATGATTTTGATCGGCACTCGTACGCTTAAAGTTTTTAACCAAGGTAGCGGCTCGGTATAAATTGTCTTCACTAAGCGTTAACGCGCTGGTGCTGTCTTGAATAAATTTTTTAAATTTCTCTCGAGTAATGGCGTTATCATCAAAACATTTTGCAAGCTTTGCTACTTCATCTTTAATATGTGAGGTGGCCGTTAACGCAATACCCAATGGTGTATTTACCTCATGGGCCACACCAGACACGATATTGGCTAGAGACGCCATTTTTTCACTTTCTATGAGCTGCTGTTGTAGCTGTTTCATTTGCTCAATGGTGTGTTCTAAATGTTTTGTCCGCTTGGTTACTAGCACTTCTAAATTTTGATTCGCCTGGATAAGTTGCTGCTCAACATCCAGTTTTTCCCGAGCACTAATGGCTCGGCCAAATAAATCTGACAATATACCCGAGAAAACAATTTCATCATCCTGCCAATGACGAGGCTCGCCTCGGTGTTCGGTACAGATGATGCCAACGGTTTTTCCGCTATGGCGTATAGGGGTATCCAGCATAGACGTTATACCTAATACATCGAGGTAGCTGTCTTTGAACTCACTGGTCTCAGGGGCGATACGTGCATCATGGGCCACAATGTTTCGGTCCTCTTCTAGCGCCACAAAATACATCGGTAAGTCACTGCGATTAAGCACCAAGCTTTCTTCAGTGGACTGCGTGAACGCATCAATCAAAAAAAAGCAGGTAATACCGGCTAGGTCTTCTTGGTATAGCCAGATACCGCAACGATCCACACCCAGGCCTGTCATCACAGATTGTAATATTAGGTGCGAGGCAGCCTTTAGATCCCCATCGTCTATTACAGGTGACTTAGAAACATCGTTAAGAAGGGTTTCGAGTACTTTTTTCATCTACCTAGTGTCGTGTTTGTTTCCCATATTTCAAGTGTAGACGATAGATCCAGCGAACAGCCGCAGAACAAAGACGCTGTTTATGTATAAAAACACTATTTTTAAAATCTTATGGCTTTATAAAAAGAGAGAGTTTGCGGGCTAAGCCACACTCTGAAATAAAACCTTAGTGGCAATAAAAGAAGTGAACTAGGGTAGATCTATTGAAACCACAGAAATTGACCATGTTACGATTATTAGCAATCAGCCTGCTATTCTTCCTGTGGGGCTGTCATCACAATGTCCAGCCTGAGACGCATTCTTCATATGACAAAGCGATGAGCCAAGAAGCGCAAGCCTTAATGGCTGATTTTGCACATCGTTATTAGACGATCCGTTTGCTTACATGCAGGTGAAGTGTTTGTAAAAAAAGCCCTTTCGGGCTTTTTTATCTTATAAGGGTAAGTTCTAATCCTATATTATTGTCTATATCTGAATTAACGTAATAGGTGTAGGTTAGATCAAGCCCCCATGTTTCGCCGAACTTATATCCAATTCTTGGCTTAATATATAAGCCCGCATCAATATCAAGATCTTCCGAGGGGCAATCTGAACAATTCGTCACTGTTCGCTCTGCTCGTATTAATTCAAAACCTGTAGTTACATCCGCACCAAAGTTTTTTATTCGATGCTGATACCCAGCATACCCATAAAAGTTAAAACCTTGGGCTGTCGCATCTTCACCAAAATAACTATTGCTACCACCATAGCTAACAGCAACTTCATATTCCCCATGATCATCAAAATCTAGAATACCAAAGCCAGCCCCAAGTAATAGACCGGTGGATTTCTCTACCTGGCCATAGATTCCATAAGATTGCATCTTATTGCCTAAATTATTTTTGATAGCCGTTTCATCATTGAGGCGCATTGAATTTAAAACGAACCCAAATTTTTTGTTTATTGTTCTGTTTTTATTTTCGTCAATTGATTCGGAAAATGAGTTACATGCTAATATGGTTAACACAAAGGTAAGGGCGAATCGAAGCGTATTCATTATAAATTATGTATTCCTTTACTCTATTTAAATTAATTATGATTTTAAAAATGTCATGGTTTAGAAATATTTTGAGCTAACCCAGATATAGATTCAATGACAAAGTCCGGCTCAAAATTCTGATCCCATTGACGCTTGCCATCATTAAACCAGCAGGTATGCATACCCACTTCAAAGGCACCCTGCATGTCATGCACTGGGTGATCGCCAACATGCAACACCTCTTCGGCGCGACAATCTGTTAGAGCAAGAGCATGGTGAAAAATATCTTGATGAGGCTTTGGCCGTTCAAAGTTTTCTGCTTGTAAGCAAAATTCAAACGCATGGGCTAGTCCGGTTTTTTCTATGTCGGCATTGCCGTTGGTAATGGCAATAAGGCGATACGCTTGTTTTAACTGATCCAGTGTTTCTAACACATCATCAAATAATACAACCTGCTGACGGGCTTCATAAAACGCCTCAAAACATGCTTGGGCTTTTTTATGCGGCACAGAATAATCCAACTCTGCAAAAATATGCTCAAGAAAGTGTTGGCGTGCCGCGCTGATTTTATTTCGAAGGTGAGGGTTGTCACGAATGAACTGCATTTTTTTGTCACGCAGCGCTTCTTTAGGGAAGACCTCAAGTACTCGAGGTGTATTTGTTTGCATCCATTGCAGCATGGTTTTTTCAGCATGCATGATGACCTGAGTGCCATTCCAGAGTGTGTCATCTAAATCAAAACTGATGACTTTTATATCCCTAGGAATAATGGCGTTCGACATAACTACAGTAATATATCCAATCGACGACTCACGATTTCGCTGACGTAATCTAAAAACAAGGTATCCATATTACTTTTAAAGTAATCATCATCTTTGTGGCCAATAGCTAAAATACCCAAATCATTTCTTAATAGACAAGCGGCCATGGAGCCTACTGTCGAGCGCTCATGAAAAAACAACTCCATTTGATCATCGCTCAGCTGGCCACAGAATGCTTGTTTGCGACCAAAGTGGCGTACAAGCTGATCTTGCATTTCGATTTCGGTCACACTTTGCATGGTCATGGCAGGTACAAACAAGGTAATACAGGCGTGATCCACTCCGTATAATGCCGTCATGGCTTGCTGCAGGGATTGCTCCACTTCTTCAATGGATTGCGCATCCAATAAGTCCAGCGTTAAGCGGCGCGTCTGTTCGAATAAACGATCATTGCGACGAGCGTTATCCACAAGCTGCTGCAGGCGCTCATGAAGTTCATTATTTTTTTCACGCAGAATTTTACTCTGGTATTCCACCAAAGAAACCGACGCACCGGTTTCATGGGGCACATCAAGCTGCGATACAATTTCAGGATAATGACGAAAGAAGTCTGGGCGTTGCTTCAAGAACGCGGCTACTTCGCGTTCATTTAACGCACTTTTATCCTGTTTAGTTTTTTCCATAACGCTTTATTATTTCCGTTTTTGTTACGTCAACGCTTGTTCATTGCAATGAGCCTGGCAATCAAACTTGAATGCGACCTTCAAACACACGCTCTGCAGGGCCTTTCATGATCACGTCACCTTCGCCATCCCAGCAAATGGTCAGCGAACCACCAGGCAAGTTAACTTGCACTTCATCATCCACCAGCCCCCAGCTATGGGCCACAACCATGGCTGCACAGGCTCCGGTACCACACGCCAGTGTCCAACCGGCACCGCGCTCGTATACTCGCAAATCCATTTCACCGCGGTCTTTAATCTGCATAAAACCGGCATTAACGCGTTTTGGAAATTGCTCATGCTTTTCAAGCTCAGGGCCCAGTTGATTCACAAGATCACTGTGCACATCTTCAACCTGCATCACGCAATGTGGATTGCCCATAGAAACAGCACCCACAGTGGCTTGATAACGGCCGTCATTTAATGGCACGTCTAGCGTGTACTGGGTTTGCTGGCTTGGCGCATCAAACGGTAAATCCCCTGGGGTAAAGCGGGCCTTGCCCATGTTCACCACCACATTACCGTCGTTTTCGATATTTAATTCAATGATGCCCGAGCTGGTTTCCACCTTGATGGGATTTTTAGCGGTTAAACGAGCGTCATGTACAAAGCGCGCGAAACAGCGAGCGCCATTGCCGCACTGCTCCACTTCGCTGCCGTCAGCGTTAAATATACGATACCGAAAATCCACATCAGGATTGCTCGGTGTTTCAACAATCAGTAACTGATCAAAGCCAATACCAAATTGACGATCACTTAACTGGCGAACCAGTTCAGGTCGAAAGGCAAAATGCTGAGTGACCAGATCCACCACCATGAAGTCATTGCCTAGGCCGTGCATCTTACTGAAACGTAATAACATGGTGACTGCCTTATTCTGAAATTAATGTTTCTAACATTAACTGATCCGAGATCGTTTCGCGACGACGAATTAAATGCGCCTGATCACCATCAACCATAATCTCAGCAGGCTTATTTCGAGTATTGTAATTCGACGCCATGACAAAGCCGTACGCACCCGAACTCATAACTGCTAACAAATCGCCAGACTGTAAAGCCAGCTCTCTGTCTTTACCCAAGAAGTCGCCGGTTTCACATACTGGGCCTACCACATCATAAGACTGCTTTTCAGTATTGGTACGTGGCTGCACTTCTACAATTCGTTGCCATGCACTGTACAAAGACGGGCGAATTAAATCGTTCATACCGCCATCAATAATGGCAAAATGCTTGTCGCCATTGTTTTTCAAAAACTCAACCTGCGTAACAAAAATACCCGCATTGGCTGCAATAGAACGACCAGGCTCGAGTACCAGTTTCAAGTTGCGACCGGCTAACTTAGGTAAAACCGCATCGGCAAAATCTTGTGGCGTCGGCGGCACTTCATCGTCATAGGTCACGCCTAAGCCACCACCTAGATCAATGTGCTCTAATTCAATGCCTTGGCTTTTAAGTTCATCAATCAAAGCCAAAACGCGATCAAGGGCATCAAGGTATGGGTCAATTTGAGTCAGCTGCGAGCCGATGTGACAATCCACACCCTTGATGACAATGCCGTCTAGCTCATTTGCGCGAGCATATACATCTTTTGCGGTATCGATATCCACACCGAATTTATTTTCTTTTAGGCCGGTTGAAATATAGGGGTGCGTTTGCGCATCCACATCTGGATTGACGCGCAAAGACACGGGCGCTTTCACACCCATTTCAACCGCCACTTCGTTTAGACGCTCAAGCTCGGCGGCACTTTCGACGTTGAAGCAATGAACACCTACCGCTAATGCACGGCGCATTTCATCGGCGGTTTTCGCCACACCCGAAAACACCATTTTATCCGGTGAGCCACCGGCTTTTAAAACTCGCTCTAATTCACCCACAGAAACAATGTCAAAACCGGCACCCAATTTAGCCAGCACATTTAACACGGCAATATTAGAGTTAGCTTTTACCGCATAACACACCAAGGCATCTTGGCCTTTTAAGGCATCGGCATACGCTAGGTAATGGTCGCTAAATGCTTTACGAGAATACACGTAAAGTGGCGTACCAAATTGATCGGCTAAGTCACTGACCGCGCAGTTTTCAGCGAATAACTCGCCATTTTGATAATCAAATACATCTGTCATAACGATTCTTAGCCTTGTGGCTGGCCCTGTGTAGTGGACGTGTCTGCTTTTGATGATGGCGTTTGCTCAGCCGACAGGGTTTGAGACTTGTCTTGTGGTAAAAACAAGGCCCCTTTTTGCCCGCAGCCGCTGAGGGTTAACACAGCCAGTAGTATCAAATAGCGCATGTCGATGGCTCATTCAAAATAAAGGGGGCAATTATAGGGGTTTCCCAGCAAGCTGGATAGGCCGCAAATAATGAAAGAAGCAATGTAAAGAAAGAATAAAATAACCCTCAAAAAAGGGCTGTTATTCAGGATACAACTCACTCAAGGCTTGATTAAGCCTCTGCTCAAGTTTGTACTTGTAGTCAAGGTAACTACAGGTTTGCAGCACTTGATTGCCATTGCGGGTATGCAAGCGGTCCGATATAGCAATGTCTGTAATGTAAACAGGGTAAGGCTTTTTGTGCTGACGCAGGCTTACGAGGTGTCGCACTAGGGCCTTGTAAACTTGGTCGCCGTGCTCCATGTGACTGAAATCTTCTTGCTCACATTGCAAAATAAACCCGAGCTGGTCGTTAGCATCGAAGTCGACCTGAGCATGAACATCAAAGTATCGGCCATGGCCCAAACCCTGTTTTGGGCGAATTGGGCGCATAGTTAATGCGCTTTCTTTAGTGGGCAGCATAACTTCATAGTATTCGATTTGGCGCTGCTGAACGCTTTCATTATCACCATAGCGATGTCGATTTTGACGATACTCCACTTGTCGTAAAAAATGATCCAACGGGTTGATCAACGCCGCTTCATTGTACATAGGGGTGCGCCATTGTATGAGCGAGCCACGCTCATCGATAACATAAATCTGCGCCTGCTGCTCTTGGCGCAAATAGTACACCTGAATCGCCCCTGGTCTTGCGCCTTCACACACCATTTTAATGACCGAGCCGCGCAGTGCATGACTGTCGAGCATGATCTGACTGTAATAGCGTTGTGGTTTAGATAACTGTCGAAACAGTTGCACAGGCTTGTCGTAATGGTAAATCACAGGACGACCATTACTGAATTGAATGAGATGGTAACCGCTGGATATTTGTAAAATATAACGGCGTCTGGCACTGCTTTTCCCGCCATAAAAACAGGTTCGCACTTCATCCATGACTTTTTCAACACGCTCTGCAATGGCTTTTGGGCGCGTCGCACAGTGGCAATACACATTTAGCTTGGGTGCATCTTGGGTGCTATCAGGTGGATAGGACATAAGGTAATCCTCAATCACCCGCAACAAAGCATTTTGCCCTTCATAGCGAGTCACCAAGACCTCTCGCCAGCTGTTATACACCATCTGGTCAATGGTCAGCACCAGGTTTTCTTTTAACGCGCTATACCCCAATGAGTCAGTACGATTAGAGATTTTATGAATACCACGACGAGTGTAGTGGCTCATGGGGTCAACAAACACATTGATATACAAGCTAATCAGGCGCGGCACAGGAGGTTCGTCAAAATTGGTTTCAACTGACTCCGTAAGCGGCGTTTGATAAAAACTATTAATGATCTCCTTTAGCTCATAATCTTGACCATGCTGCTGCCCTTGATACATAACCACATTGGTGCCCTTAGCCATGACTTTATTCACATGACACCAGGCCAGCAGCTCGACTAAACTGGCGGATTTTTTGATGGCATTTTGTGCGCCGCCTGGGCGAGCAATGCCCGTAAATAAACTCCACGCCATTTGCGGAATGCGCCTGCGCACATGTTGCCGGTTTAGGTGAAGGCTGAGTTTATCTTCCTGTATATCTTTACTGATACCGGGGTTAATTAAATCAATTTTCCCAGGCTTACGATCAAATGTGGCATACAGCTTATGCCCAAGCAGGGTCATATCTTTTGCTGTTAGCATGGTTTCTTCTTGGTGATTGCGCCCAAACTGCGATAAAAACTTATAGCTATGGATCAATTCATTCACCAAGGTTTTGCGCTCTTGCACTACGGTATGTACCTGCCACTGAGGGCGGTTATCCAAATGCATAAGCAAGCCATCCGTCCAGCCCCATTCGCTGATAACCGGTTTCAAAAAGTCTCGCTTCCAGTGCTTTCTTCGAGAAGATTGGCTCATGGGGATATTGGCTTTGAAGTAAATACACCTGCGCACCAGATCCAGCCTTGCAACCTCATCACGGGTGAGCAAATAAGCCTCAAGACGGTCGTACAACAACAAGTAGGGGTCCAGCTTCTCAAGCTCTGTGTTTTCCCTAAAGATACGTGCTTTTAAATCCAAACTAAGTGGGCGCACATCCGGATAAGAGCTGGCATAGGCTTCAGTGAGAAACAGTTTCAAAATGGATTTATAAGGGCTGCCAATGGCTTTATACAACTGCCACATGCCCGCCCCGACAAACTCACCCGCGGGAATGGAGCCAATGCCACCAAAATCAATCACATCTTCTGGTTTTACAAACCCTTGTTTTTCTAAGCGATAGACAAAGTCATCGTAGTTATTTTCGTGTTCAACCGGCACCAGCCACCATAAAGGGTAGCAGCCACATAACAAAATACTGGTGCGATAGAACTCATCGAGCAAAAGATGGTGCTGAGCACTGCCGCAATCTTCACCGTCTAAGTCATTGCGCTCCCCTTTGACAAAACGCTGGGCATCCATCAGAAAAAAGTGCACTTCAAGGCCGATATTTTCAGCCCATTGCTCAATGGCTGTGGCTTTCTCTTGTAGCAGAGCCAACTCTTCTAAAGCCATATTTGGCTCATGGCATAACCAGATGTCCAGGTCACTGCCACCGCTGTGTCCCAATGAGCCGCAACTGCCCATGATGAACATGCTTTTGACCTTGGTTTGGCCCGTGCGTCGCTGAGAGTATTGAAAGCCCATTGCAAGGCCCGCAGCTGAACGAATGGTTTCCTTACTGGGGCTATAACGGGAGACACCACAGGGACACTCATAACCCACAAAGCCCGGTAACTTCTCATGGTTCACATGAAACAGTAGACCAATGATATCCAACAGCACACGCTGGCGCTCACTAAGGGCAGACTGAGTCCGAGTTAAGCGGTGCTGGTTATAAGCCAAAAAGCGCTTCACCACCGTACTGGCCAGGTTTTGGTCGAATCCTTTTGCGCCCTTGGTTAGATCTGACATACCCTCAATCCGTCTGGCCAAACAATATTGCTGATTATTTAAACAAAAAACTCAAAGACAAATAGCGCCATAGAATCAGCCTGTTATAATGGCGCCCGCTGCGCCATCTATTGAGTATAGAGCCATTCATGGCATGCACCGGATTTAACACAAGTCCAGGGTGCTCAAGTTCAATTTTTACTCAATTCCCTTGCTATCGGTTAGGTTTTTTGGTATAAAACGCAGCTCTTTTTAGACGGGGTAGCCGCTAGTTAAGTCGAAAGGCTTGAAAGGCGCGTCAACACTGGCCCCGAACGAATTTTTTAATTAGTCGCATATTTCGATAAATCGGGGCATAACAATGGCTAAAGTTTGTCAGGTTACGGGTAAACGCCCTGTAACAGGTAACAATGTATCGCACGCTAACAACAGAACTAAGCGTCGTTTTCTTCCAAACCTTCAAACACACCGTTTTTGGGTTGAAAGCGAGAACCGTTTTGTAAAACTACGTATTACTACTAAAGCAATGCGTATCATCGACAAAAAAGGCATCGACACAGTTCTAGCTGAACTACGTGCTCGCGGCGAAAAAGTTTAAGGGGTCTTACCATGGCTGCAATTCGTGAAAAAATCCGTATGGTTTCTTCTGCTGGTACTGGTCACTTCTACACCACTACTAAGAACAAACGCATCATGCCTGACAAGTTGGAAATGAAGAAATTCGATCCTACTATCCGTCAGCACGTTATGTACAAAGAAGCTAAAATCAAGTAATTGGTTTTTGAGTCTTGTATAAGAAAAGCCCACTTTTTAGTGG
>MDTG01442474.1_pt1 | contig 20036 bp, 12 predicted proteins | sample 811421 | NCBI WGS metagenome assembly MDTG01 (sample SAMN05326645, study PRJNA326480) | marine metagenome | isolation source: seawater | place: Pacific Ocean: South East | collected 2011
CGTGGTCGAGACCCCCGACCTCATCATGCTGAACATCATCATGGAGATGAACAACTTCCAGCCGAGCCTCGTGCTCGGACCGGAGGTCGACGTCACCCGGATGACCGAGGACGGAAGCCTCGTCACGAAGGTTTTCCGCCTGCAGCATGCCAAGGTGGGAGACGTCGAGACCCAGCTTTCCGAGGGTGCCCCGGAGTACGGGAACCTGACGATCGACGTGAACTCCAACCAGGTGATCCTCGAAGGGGACATCGGCTGGGCCAAGCGTGTCCAGAAGCTGATCAACCTGCTCGACGTTCCGCCGTTTCTCGCGGTGAAGACGGAGACCTTCCGACTCGCATACGCCGACGCACAGACGCTCGCGGACATCATCCTCGAGCTCTTCAGTCCGAGTCCGAACAGCGGCGCCTCCTCCCGAGGCAACACCCGGCAGACGAACTCCCGGAACCAGCGAGGCGGACAGCAGTCCCCGCAGAACCTCCCCCAGGTCGGCACCAGCGACCAGCTCCAGGTGAGCGTGCTTCCGCAGACCAACGCGGTCACGGTCCGGGCCGAGCCCGAGATCCTGACGGACATCGGCTTCCTGATCGAGACGGCCTGGGACATCCCGCCGAGCCGCGAGGGCAACATCTTCCGGCTCTATGACCTGAAGTACACCGACCCCGTCAAGGTGAAGACCTTGCTCGTCGCGCTGCTCGAGGAAGGCGGCGGTGGCGGACAGCCCGCGGGCCGGGGTGGCGGTGGTGCGGCGTCGGCCGGTGCGGACGCCGCCGTGGCCGACATCTTCCGGATCGAGGCGTATCCCGATTCCAACCGACTGATCGTGATCTCCAAGACGCCCGACAACTTCGACTGGCTCGACACCATGATCGAGGAGATCGACCAGCCGCTGAGCGTCGGCATGCCGATCAACATCGAGTTGAAGCACGCCAGCGCGATCGAGGTCGCGGACATCCTGAACGCCCTGCTCGCCGCCGCGGGCGGCGGAGGTCGTGGCATCCAGGCGCCCGACGAGGGCCTGACCGGCATCGACTTCGAGAGCGCGGGCGGCGGTGGCGACAACGGGACGAACGAAGGTTCGGAGGAGATCACCTTCCCGTGGCAGTCCGGACGCGGCGCGAACGGCGAGGAGGCGGCCGAGGTCTCGGCCCTCGTCGGCAAGAGCCGGGTGGTGCCGAACCCCGGGCAGAACTCGCTCCTCGTCCTCGCGACCCCCGAGATCCAGGACGCGCTGCTCAGCATCATCAACGATCTCGACCGTCCGGGCCGGCAGGTGATGCTCACCGCGACCCTCGCGGAGGTCACCCTTGGTGACGGCCTCAATCTCGGCATCCGCGTCGGCACCGACATCGCCGACGGGTTGTCCGGCGACAACGTCTTCGGGGTGTCGACGGGTCTCGATCTGACCAAGGGCAGCGAGAACCTCGTCGCGGAGGATGCGGGGCTCGCGAGCAACTTCGCCTCGCCGTGGTTCGACACCTCCTTCCTGGACGTCAACACGAGCGTGGACTTCGTCCTCCAGGCGCTCTCCGAGCAGAACAACGTGCGGATCCTGCAGCGACCGCGCGTCTTCACGAGCGACAACAAGGAGGCGAAGTTCTTCGCCGGCCAGGACGTCACGTTCCAGACCGGTTCGACCGCGAACGAACAGGGCACCACCACGTCCTTCGAGCAGGAGGCCATCGGCATCGGCCTGAACGTGCGACCGCGGATCACCAAGGAACGAAACGTGGCGATGGAGATCGAGATCCTCCTCTCCAACATCGCCTCGACCGCGCTGGTCAATTCCAACCCGGTGGTGAACCGCCGTCAGACCACGACCACGGTCACGGTCAAGAACAACCAGACGATCGTGTTGAGCGGGATCCGTCGCGAGGACGACACCGACGTCGAACGGAAGGTCCCCCTGCTGGGAGACATCCCGCTCCTCGGCGCCGTATTCACCAGCACCGAGAAGGCGAAGTCGCTGGTCGAGCTCGTGATGTTCATCACCCCCGTGGTGGTCGACAATCCCGACGAGAACGACACCAACTTCAACGTCGATGAACGGAAGCGGCTCGACGAACTCAGCAAGCCGCTGGAGGAGATGTCCAAGGAACTCGGCGATGAGTTCTTCGACCGCATCGAGGACACCGAGGATCCGAGCGACGTGAAGTCGACCGGCGAGGCCGACGCCGACGAGAAGCCCGCGTCGTCCGGCGGGTGATCGCCCGCGGCCTGGTCCGGGTCCTGCTCCTGGCAACGCTGGCCTCCGGCTGCGTCGCCCGGGAGGTGAAGCGGACGCCCGGTCGGTTCATCACCCCGGATCGAAGCGGCGACGCCGACGGGCTCGATCCCAACGACGTCTCCGCCGAAGTCGCCTGGCGACGGATCGGCGAAGTCGACTACGACGATTTCTCGATCCCCCTTTCCTCCCCCGACGGTCGTCTCCTCGCGGTTCGGGGTGGCGCTCCCCCGACCTGGTCGGCGATCCTCGCACGTCCGGACGCCCGGCCCACCGCCGTGGTCCCGTTCGAGGTCCTTCGAGTCGAGCCCGACGGAGTCGAACGGATTCGGACCGTTCGCGGACCATGGTTGCTCGGTCGAGGGGCGGATTCCGAAGGGTTCCTGGTCGAGGAACAGCGGCCCGACGGGTCGCGTCGAATCGGCCGTGTCCCATGGGACGAAGGATCGCCCACGTGGCTCGTCGACGACGAACACGTCAACGCATTCGCCACCATCGACGGCGACGGCACGATCGCCTGGAGCCGGCGCGAGGTCGGCGACACCGCCTTCGATCTCATGGTCCGTCGGCGGGACATGCCCGCCTGGCGCCTGGAACAGCGCTTCGAGCGTTCGTGGGTCGATCCCGTCCTCGCCGCCGACGGGCGGACGATCTTCGCCCTGCGGCGTGGTGACGGCACCGTCGAACTTGGTTGGTCCCGCCTGACCGATGCGGACCGCTTCCGCGATGGAATGATCACGCACCCGATCTCCGTTCGCGTCAACGACCGCATGGTGCACGCGATGCTCTCGCCGCAGATCGGCGTCGAGGCGGCTCCGCCCGGAGGACCACCTCGCATCATCTTCCTTCATCCCGAACTGCAGCGACTGGTCGAATGGTCACCGGCGCGAACGCTCGCCCGGCCATTCCCCGAAGACGTGCTCGTCGCATCCATGATCGACGAGCATCGCGGGGTCGCGGCGACCGACGAAGGACTGCTGCTCGTGGAGCTCGCGGACTCGGGACAACTGGTGCCGACCAGCATCCGAATCGCCGAAACCCTGGCGATTCCGCGGCGATCCGGGATCGAGACCGATCCGATCCTCCTGCTCCAACCCGGTTCGGGCCGGTTCGAGATACTGCTGGCTCGTCTCCGCGACGTCAACTGACGTCAGGCGACATCACCGGCCGCACCCCCCGGCATCGAAGGGAGGGCGATCACAGATCGTCCTCGTCGTCTTCATCGTCGTCGTCGTCGTCGTCGAGGAAGTCGTCGTCGTCCTCCTCCTCGTCGTCATCGCCGAATTCGTCATCCTCTTCTTCGTCGTCGAGTCCTCGATGCCGATCACCGTCATCATCGTCCTCGTCCTCGTCGTCCTCGTCCTCCTCTTCGTCCTCGTCCTCATCCTCGTCGTAGATGCCCGCGTAGTCGTCCTCCTCGTCATCACCCTCGCCCCACGAATCCTGCAGGACCGCGAGGCCCCCGGTCATCAGGACGGCCGCCGCTTCGGTCGCTGCTTCGGCCATGTCGATGGCCGCGGAATCGGCCTCGGTCGAAATCGTGTTCATGCTGCCATTCCTTCTCGATCACGTGGACGGTCGATGGTCCTCACGCACACGCCGCGTTCGTCCCAACGTCGATTCCATCGGCTGCGTTTTATGCCCGATCGAACGCGACTCGTCAAGGGCCCGGATCGATCTTCGGTTGATCCACCGGAAGTGGCACGGCATTGATCTCCCCACCGGTCGAGAACAGGAGCCAGCCGTCGATGGCGTGGACCTGCTGGTACCGCGCGGCGGTCGGCTCCACCTCGAAGGGCGGCTTGGAGATTCGAAGGCCGGAATCGGGATCCAGTTCGAAGACCCGGAAGGTGTAGCCGCCCCGTCCGGGACGCTTGGAGACGAGGCGCACCCCCTCGCGGGTCGGAAGCACCTCCCAGTCCAGGCGGTTCACATCGGCGATCCGGTCGACGCCGAGGATGCCGCCGGACGAGTCGAAGAGCAGGAGGCGGTCACGGAAGGCGAGGAACCGCCGCGAGCCGTCGTGCATCGATCTCGCGAGGCCGCTCGGGATCCAGTCCGGATCCGCGGGCAGATTCCAACGCGTTTCGTCGATCTGGCCACGAGCGACGTCGAACGCGACCGGTACGCCCCGATCGTCCACGACGACGAGTCGGTCATCGTCGAACCAGGCGATCTCCGAACCGAGCAGCCTCGAATCGGACCGCGACCATCGATCTCCGCCACCGAGCATGGACTCGTTCGGATCGATGATCGTCACGGATCGGGTCGACCCGGCGGCCAGGCGACCGAGGGGATCCACGGCGAGCCACCGAATCTCACCGCCCGGAACGCTCGATTCATGGACGGTCCGACCATCCACGGGATCGATGCTGACGATCGTTCCCACTGAATCACCCGCGGCGTCGATGGAGGCCCCCCGGACGTGGATCAGTCCACAGGCACGCTGGAGGTCGTAGATCCGGTCGAGGACGCCTTCGCGGGTCCAACTCGCGGTTCGACCGTCTCCCGCGTCGATCTTCACGAGACCACCATCGCGACGAGCGAGCACCACGCCGTCGTCCACGGGGAGCGGCAGGATCTCGAAGGGCAGGAAGGGCGTGCTGTCCGGGAGGAAGCCGTCGGCCCCGACCGCCAGTCGCGCCGGTGTCGGCAGCAGGTCGCTCGCCCGGGCGGTCGACCACAACAACTCGCCGGTGGCCGGATCGACGGCGCTCAACTGCGGATCGCGCAGATCGCCCCCTTCCCAGATCAGCAGGTTCGGGGCATGTCGCAGGATCTCCACGCCGTTTCCTGCGAGCGGCAGCCGCCATTCGACCTCGAGGCCCGCCGAGGCGCGGCGGACCAGCATCCGGCCTTCATCCTCCGCCACGAACACCGCATCGGTCGGAGACTCGAGGGCGGCCTCCGGACGCTCCTCGACGAGCACTCCGGGAACCAGCCTGAGGTTTCGAGGGGCCCCCCCGAGACTCGGTCTTCGCGGGGGTCGACCCTCGCGGTCCACCATCGGCCATCCCGCATGCGTGATCTCGTCGCCGACGAGCGGGATCGAAGGGTCGAGCGACTGCGCGAGCGACGGACGGCGGGCCTCGATCGCGATCGTCGCCGCGGCGCCGAGCAGCTCCCTCCGCCGGGGATCCGTCGGCTCGAGATCGCGTGCGACGATCCTCGCGACCGAAGCCGCCTCGAGGGGTCGGCCCTCGTCCCGCAGGATCTCCATCGCCCTGCCGCCGGCCCGGACGGCGGCGCTCGTGCCGGGGAACCGTCGGACGATGGAGACGAAGGCCTCGGCGGTGCCGCGTTCGGCGAGCGTGGCTTCGAACCGCGACATTCCACGCCGATCGAGCCACGCTCGAACGGACGGCGTGGATCGTTGGTTCGCGAGGATGCGGGCGCGGGCGAAACCGCCGCCGGTGGTCACGACGTCGTCGTCGATGCCGATGACGACCGTCGCCAGTGCCGTGGATTCGAGGATCGTCGCCCATGCCTCGATCGCATCCTCGATCCGTCCCTGCCGCGACATCCAGTCGCCCATCGCCAGCTGCCGACGCACCCGGCCCTCGGGCGTGACCGCGACTTCCTCCGCGAGTTCGAGAAGCCGCTCGCCGTTTCCGGCGTCGACCGAGGATTCCACGGACTCCAGAAGCCGATCCAGCAGCTCCGTCCGCAGGATCGGGTCCGGAGCGCGGGCGATTCCACCGACCGCCGCCTCCGCCGCCTCGAGGACGAGGGTTCGATCGCCCAGTCCGCCGGCGAGTTCCAGCAGGGCCAGGGCCTGGACGACCGCGTCGGGAGATCTTCGAACGCGGTCCCGCAAGGTCGCGACGGCTTCCCTGATCGGCATGTAGGCGGCCAGTCGATCGTCGCCGGCGACGAAGATCCCGGTGCGGGTCAGGAGCGGGTTTCCACCTCCCGGAACTCGAATCAGACGGGCCATCCGTCCCGTTCCGCCGTCGATCACCGCGAGAAAGTCGACCGAGGGCACGATGACGCCGCCCCGCACGACCGCGACCCGTCCCCGGATCCCGTCGGACCAGCTCACGGGCTCCCCGACCTCCGCATCCTCCGCGTCGACGATGGATCGGGCGAGCGTCCAGACGGGTTCGTCGCTTCTCGCCGGGTCGATCGCGACGATGCCTTCGCCGATCGCGAGGAGGAGGTCTCGATCTCCGGCCGGATCTCGAAACCCCAGCAGGTACCGCACCGCGCCCGCGACGGTTCCGGGACCGACCGGCCGACGGACGAGGATCTCGCCGTTCTGGGGATCGAGCAGCAGCCAGTGCTCGCCGGCGGGATCCAGCGTCGCGATGCCCACGTCCAGGGCGACGGGTCCCGCGATCTGCCACGGCATCGCGGGGATCCGAGGCGCTCGCAAAGGCACCTCCTCCCGACGGAGCCAGCGAACGCGACCCGAACCGGCTTCCAGACGCGCGATCGCGCCCGCCGCCGTCGAGACGAGGATGTCGCCGTCGTACGCCGCCAGTCGGGCGAACGTCCGCGCGCCACCCATCCGGACGCCGCCGCTCGACGCGATCGGCCTGAGCCAGCGGAGCTCGCCGTCGGCGCGATCGATCGCGAGAACGTATTCGATCGTCTCCAGTCTGGTGTTGGACTTTCGAAGCGGCACCGCGATGATGTCGCCGAGCGGCAACGGAGGGCCCGAGATGAAGGCCCCCGTGAGCGAACCGTCCTCGAAGAGACGGTCCGGCTGGACCCGCCATCGCTCGAGACCGGTGTCGGGATCGAATCGCAGGATCTCCCCCGTTCCCTCGCGTCCGGCGCCGAAGGCGTGCCCGATCACCGTGAACGCCGCGTTCCCGTCGATCACGATCTCCCCGAGGTCCCCGGGGGTGCCGCTGGGACGCATCCCGCGGGACACGCCGAAGTCGCGGAACCAGCGCATTCGCCCCGTGTACCGGTCGAATCCGCGGATCAGGAATCCCTCGTTGGCGAGCACGAGATCACCGTGCACCGCGGGAATCGTCGTCATGCTCGACGCGGTGAGCCGGGCCCGCGAGGCGTTGGATTCCGAGAAGGCCCGCCCGTCGACGGAATCGAAGTACCGCCGTCGATAGAGGGTGTCGAGCAGCGGCTCCTCCCAGATCCGGGTCCAGTCCGCCTCAAGCACCGATCGGAGGTCCGGGGTCTCGGGATCCGCCGCCGGCGTCGCAACCGCCGCCATGCGCCGGATCCTCGATCCCGCCGCCTCGTCGAGCACGGCGAGATCGGCGGTCACGCCTTCGAGCGCCGACTCGAGATCGGCACGATCGCGGGGTGGCAGGTCGTCGCGAAGCGCAGCCACGCATCCGAGGCCCTCGATCACGAGAAACCGGCGTCGAAGTCCGGAGGCACCGGGCCAGGTCCGGAGCTCGTCGAGGATCGCGATTCCGGCAAGCGGTCGTCCCGACTCCACCGCCACCTGGGCGAGTCGCAGCCCCGATTCAAGACCCGCGTCGGTCAGCGGCCGACGCTCGAACGCCTCCCCGAGATCCCCGGCCTCGAGCAGGCGAGCCGCCTCGGGGGACGTGTCCCGTCGCCACGCCGCGAGGACCGCGGCATCCGAGCGCAGGATTCGAATCGCCTCGTCGCGAACGGAGGCGAATCGACCCGGGAGGTCCGTCTCGACGAGCCGGATTCCGTATTCGTCCAGCAATGACGCGAGGAGATCCGCGGTGCGGCCGGGATTGTCCCCGGCCTGGACGGTCGCCTCGTTCAAGGACCGCGTCGCCACCGGGGAATCGTCGACGGTCACCGCGATGTCGATCTGGCGGGGCGAGGCGATCGCGATCGAAGCCAGCAGGAGCGGCAGGAGGAGCGCGAGCCGACGCCCTTCGAGAGGTCGGTGGAGGCCTGGGCGGTGCTTGGTGTCCGAAGTGTGCATCGTGGCGATCGGGAGGAATCCATCCCCGCCCGGTACAGTATGCGAAGCATGTCCCCCCGACCCCTCGCCATCCCCGTTCTCCTCTCGGTTTCGGCGATGCTTCTCTGCGTCGGATGCGGAACCGCGCCCCGGGTCGGGACGAACGCCGCGAGACCGACGGCCCGGACCGACGGGGCCGCCCAGTTCCGGATCGATCTCAGCCTCGCCAACGACGGCAGCGAGGACATCCCGCTCGAACGATTCGACTACGCGTTCACCGTGGAGGGCCTCGGGGTCTTCGAAGGGAGATGGGCCGCCCTCGGGACCATCCCGCCCGGCCGGACGATCATGATGGAGATCCCCGCGTCCATCCCGCTCCCCGCCGACCTGGCCGAGCGGATCGACCTCGATGCGCCGATCTCCTGGCGACTCGACGGTGGCGTCCGATATCAGGCGCCCGGGCTGCTCGGCCGGATCCTGTTCGACGTCGGCGTACGCCGTCCGACCCAGTCGTTCAGCGGATCAGGGACCTTCACGCTGGAACGACCCGCGCAACCCGCAGCACCGGAAGCCCGAACCGCGGACCCGACCGCCTCCTGATCGGATCGAACCCACGAGGTTCGAGTCAACCCGGCCCTCCGCCCCGCCGATGCAAGGAAGAGAAGTTCGTTTCCTTCATCCGGCGGAGTGGCAGATGCATCTCAACGACATTCTTCGACAGGCGTTCGAGCAGGACGCATCGGACGTCCATCTGGTGGCCGGCCATCCCCCGATGGTCCGGATGCACACGGTGATGACCGCGATGGAATGCCCGCCGCTCACCGCGGAGGGCCTGCGTCGGGCCCTCGAGCAGATGCTGACCCCGTCGCAACTCGCGACCTTCGATGCCGAGATGGATCTCGACTTCTCCTACGAGGTGGCGGGACTCCAGCGGTATCGCGTCAACGCCCACCTCCAGAAGGGCGTGGTCGGACTGGCCCTTCGAGGAATCAAGTCGACGGTGCCCCCGCTCGCCGACCTCAATCTTCCCGAGGTCATCTCGCGGCTCACCTACCTGCCACGAGGCCTCGTGCTCGTGACCGGGGACACCGGTTCCGGAAAGTCGACGACGCTCGCGGCCATGATCCAGGCGATGAACGAGCGGTATCGCAAGCACGTCATCACCCTCGAGGACCCGACCGAATACGTCTTCGAAAGCGACAAGTGCCTGATCGAGCAGCGCGAGCTCGGCACGGACATGCCCAGCTTCGCGAGCGGTTTGAAGCACGCGCTTCGTCAGGACCCCGACATCATCCTGGTCGGCGAGATGCGGGACCTCGAGACTTCGGCGCTGGCGATCAGCGCCGCGGAGACCGGTCACCTCGTCTTCTCGACGCTCCACACCGTCGATGCATCGCAGACGGTCGAACGAATCATCGACATGTATCCCGCCGGGCAGCAGAACCAGATCCGCTCCATGCTCGCCAACACGCTCCAGGCGGTGGTGAGCCAGACGCTCTTCAGCCGGATCGACCGTCCGGGCATGGTCCCGGCGATCGAGATCATGCTCTGCACGCCCGCGATCAGGAACATCATCCGCGAAGCGAGGACGTTCGAGATCCCGAACGTCATCGACACCAACCGACAGCTGGGGATGATCGGTCTCGACAACGCGATCGCGGAGCTCTTCTACAACGGGATGATCAGCCGCGAGGACGCGATCGCCCAATCCGCGAACCCCGACAAGCTCGAACGCATGATCGCCGCCTGAGGCGAGGGACGGAATCCAGACCATGCCTCAGTACACCTATCAGGCCCGGAACGGATCGGGCGGCGTCGAAGCCGGCGGCCTCGCCGCGGCGGACGCCGCCACCGCGGCCGCCATGCTCCGAGGCAAGGGACTCCACGTCGTCCAGCTCGCACCGACCCCCACCCAGGATCGATTCGCGGGCCTCGGGGAGAAGCTGAGCTGGTCCAGCGGACCGGGCAAGAAGGAGATCCTCGATTTCACGACGCAGCTCGCGGTGATGATCCGGGCCGGAATCAGCATTCGCCAGGCCCTCGAGGGGATCGCGGACCAGACCACCAACGTGAAGTTCAAGCGGATCCTGCTCGAGATCAAGTCCGACATCGAGAGCGGGCGTCAGTTCTCGGAAGCGATCGCCAAGCATCCCCGGCTGTTCGGACCGCTCTACATCAGCATGGTCAGGGCCTCGGAGATGAGCGGCGCGTTCGCGCGCATGCTCGACCGGATCGCCGCCTACCTCCAGCAGGAGCTGGAGACGAGGAAGATGGTGGTCGGGGCGAGCATCTACCCGGGGATCATCGCGACGATGGCGATCGGCGTGACCGTGTTCCTGCTGACCTTCGTCCTCCCCCGCTTCGCGGGCGTGTTCGAGGGCAAGGAGGAGGCCCTGCCCGGGCCGACGAAGTTCCTCATGTCGCTCTCCGATTTCATGGTCGGATTCTGGTGGATCATCCTCATCGCCGCCGCCGCCGCGGTCACCGGTTTCGTCCTCTTCGTGCGCACCGAGCTCGGCGGATTCTGGTGGGACCGATCGAAGTTGTCGATGCCCGTCGCGAGTCGGATGTTCCGCGCCCTCTACATCAGCCGTTCCCTCCACACCATGGGCGAGCTGCTGAACGCGGGCGTTCCGATGCTCGACACCCTCGCGATCACCGGCGACATCTCCGGGAACCGCCTCTTCAAGAGGATGTGGCGATCCGTGCACGCCTCGGTCCGACAGGGACGCAAGATCCAGACGCAGCTCTCGAAGTCGCGACTCCTGCCGAAGTCCGTCGTCCAGATGGTCGCGGCGGGCGAGGATTCCGGCAAGCTCGGCGAGGTGCTCGACGAAGTGAGCGACTACTACCACCGCGTTCTCCGCGAAGCGATCAAGGCCGTCACCAGCATGATCGAACCCCTGATGATCGTGATCATGGGATCGATCGTCGGTTTCATCGCGATGGCGATCATCCTGCCCATCTTCAAGATGAGCAGCCTGGTCTCCGGCTGAATGTGAGGAGTGCCCGATGCCCGACCACGATCGACAACCCGTTCCGCGACGCCGGGGCTTCACGCTGATCGAATCCGCACTGGCCACGGTCATCATCGGGACCGGCGTTCTCGCGATGATCGCGGCGCAACAGACCTTCCACCGCCAGAACGGATGGGCGCAGCGATCGGCGAATGCGATGCGTCTCGCGAACGAGATCCGGGAGCTCATGCTCAACCTCCCCGCCCACGATCCGGTGACCGACGTCGAATACTGGGGTACCGAGCCGAACGAGACCGTCGTCGAGGACTGGGACGACATCGACGACTTCGACGGCGCGGTGTTCTCCGCCGATCTGGGGAACGGTCCCATCACCGCGATGCGGACGACGTTCCGCGACATGCCGGGATGGATCCAGCGGATCCTGGTCTCGAACGTCGATCCGTTCGACGTGCGGTCGACCCTCGACGACGGATCCAGCGACATGGTCCGCGTCGAAGTGATCGTCGAGTTCCAGGGACCGAACGACCTGCAGGCCGGGGAAGTGACCCGGCTCACGTGGATCCAGCCGCGATGAACTGTCGTTTCGTCGACAACGAGAGGCGTGGAGCCAGCACATGACGCGAATCCACCCCACCCCACGACCGATCTTCGGAGGTCGCTCACGACGCGGCGTCGCGAGCGTCCTCTCCATGATGTTCCTCGTGATCTTCGGATCGCTCGCCGCGGCGATGGCGGTGGTCGCGACCGGAAACGTCCGGACCGCCGACGTCTCGCTCCGGGTCAGTCGATCCACGAGCGCCGCGGAGACCGGACTGGTGTACGGCACGTGGGTCCTCGAACGCGAAGCGAGTCGCTTCGTGGTCCGCAAGGGCGAGATCGATCCGGAATTCACCGCCGAACTCTGGGCCGGAACCTACGACACGTCGGCCGATGGCGAGGTCCTGGTCACCCCCGCGGACGGCTACATCACGAACACCGATCCCGCGGGACTGGCGGAGGCGGTGCGCGACGCGCACCTCGCCGGTGACCACGGCGAGATCATCGAACCCGGCGACGCGGCCCTCCCTTCGATCGATTCCAGCGGCGACCTGGTCGCGGTCCGACCGATCCGCGTCTCCGACGAGGACAACGCGGCGTACTTCCGGCTTCGCTACGAGCTGGTTCCGGGCGAGGCCGCCATCCGCATCACCAGCGAGGGAGTCGATCGCGAGGTGCGTCGCACGCTCTCGATGCTCGTCAGCCTGGACAAGCGGATCGAATACGCGGTGGTGAGCCCCAACCGGATCATGATCGGAAAGAACGTGCTGATCGTCGGTCCGCTCGGCACGCGGTTCGGTGAATTCGAGGGCGAGCTCAACGCCGGCAACGGCAATCCGCTCGACATGCGAAGCGACATCCGCTGGCTCACCCCCGCGCTGGACGCCCGGCTCGACGAATTCGAAGCGCTCGTCGAGACGTCGGACGTCGACGACGACGGCCGACTCCGTCCCGGGCATCCCGTCGAGGGTCTTGCGCTCGGAGAGGGATTCGACGACCTCGACGGCGATGAATTCATCGACGAGTTCGACCTCTTCCTCGAGGCCTTCGACCTCGACGACGACGGCAGGGTCGTCTACGACGAGGATCTCGCCAACGGCGCGACCGAGGAGTTCGCGGGGATCGACGATCAGTTCGCCCATCTGGTCGACAACGCGACCCCGGATCGGAACGACGACGGCCTCGTCGACGAGGACGACACGAGCCTCGGCTGGCGGGACGGCGTGCTCGACTCCTGGGATCGATTCACGAAGGTGGACGGCAGGCTCGCCTTCGCGGTCGCGCGCAGCGAATGGGAGGAGGTTCGCGAAGGCCCCGTCCGATCCGTGGTGCACGGCGGCATCCGACCCGCTCCCGACGATGCCGCCATGTCGTTCGGACTGGATGCCGAGCAACTCCGGGTGGTGACGACCGACATGTTCGCCGGCAGCGCCGCGTACTTCCGGGACGTCGCCCTCGCCGGTGGCACCTTCGAGGACCAGGTGGCGGCCGGCGTCGCGGCGGGCGGTGAAGCCGTCCTTCCCGGAGACCCCGATCATCCGGGATACGAGACGACGCCGCTCGGGAGCTTCAGTCCCTACGACCTGTACCTCCGACCGATCTATCGGGACATCGAGTTCCGCGACGTGGCGATCCCGACCGGGACCAACGCCCTCTTCGAGGGCTGCACCTTCCTGGGCGTGACCTACGTCGAGACCGAGCAGCAGTGCACCGATCCGAACTGGAACTACGCGGGATCGCTCGAGGACGCCGACAACGGACCCGGATTCCTGATTCGAAGTCGCTTCGGCGACCTCTACACCAGCCACCCCGAACTGGGCGAGGTACGGGACTCGAAGATCCTCTCGAACAACCTCCGCTTCGCCGACTGCACGTTCCTGGGCTCCCTCGCGGGCGACACCCCCGGTGAATACACGCACTGGCGGAACAAGGTGCAGATCACCGGATCGTCCAGGTTCTTCGCGGATCCGGAGGACGAGGACATGCTCGACCAGCCGGACGGCGAGACGCTGCAGGATCTGCTCGAGAGCCTTCCGGCGGAGCAGCTCGTGGAGATGCGGAAGAGTTCGATCATGATGCCCGGCTGGTCGGTGGACGTGGGCAGCTTCACCAACGAGACCTCGGCCGACCCGGACGCGACGCCGCGGGTCGATCTCCGAGGACTGATCGTCGCCGGCATCCTGGACATCCGGGGCACCGCCTCGGTCCGGGGAACGCTCCTCATGACCTTCCGCCCGGTCGCGGGCGAGGGTCCGTTGTTCTACGACGGACAGACCGACGCCTTCAACACGACCATCGGCTACTTCGGTCCCGACGACGGGGACGGCGAGGGGTCCGATCCACTCGATCCCGACTTCAGCGGCTTCGGCGAGATCCTCCTCGAGTACGACGAGGACATCGTGCTCCCCGACGGGATCCTCTGGCCGATCCTCGCGGAGCCGGTCGCCGCGAGCTATCGGGAGGGCGTCTCTTGAACCGGACCACTCGAATCCGACGATCCCGCCGACGCGGGTTCAACCTGGTGGAGGTCCTGATCGCGCTCGCGATCACCGCGACCCTGCTCACCGCCACCCTCGCGGCGCTCGATGCGAGCTTCCGGGCCTACCAGGCGACCACCGAGGAGGTGTCGACGCAGTCGATCGGCAGGATCGTCATGCATCGAATGCTGACCCTGATCCGGACCGGCACCGACTTCGGCCCGTACCCCGCGGACCCGCGGGTCGACACCATCCAGAGCGACTTCATCGAGTTCAGGACCCAGAACGACGAGATCGTCACCATCACCTGGAATCGGAACGACCGCACGCTGCTCTACACCGTGGAAGGCGGCCTGCCCGTCGAACTGCTCGACGGCGTGGTCGGCACGACCGACGAGGCCGGCCTCGTGCAGCCCCCGTTCACCCTCAACTACGAACAGGGCCGACGGCTCTACCGGGCCACCATCGACATCACGGTCGAGCCCGACGACATGATCGATCTCGACATCGAAGGCGACCGTGCCCGACCGGTCCGGCTCGTCGGCAGCGCGATGCCGCGGCTCGAGGCGTTCTGACCCCCTTGAATCAGCCGTCCGACTCGGTCCGTTCACGGGTCAGCCGCATCAGCCTCGCGTGGGTCCCTTCCATCCGCGGATCGTCCTCCGCGAATTCCGAGGCGTCCCGAAGGGCGTAGGTCCCGTCCGATCGCATCCGCCATGACTGGCGGTGGTCGTCCAGGTTGATCATGAGGATCTCCCAGAGTCGCGCTCGAAGACCGCGGTTCTCCACCGGCGTCGCGGCCTCGACCCGATTGTGGAGGTTCCGATACATCCAGTCCGCGCTGCCGATGATGAAGTCGCCGTCGAGGTGATCCTCGCGGCCGCCGGAGAACCAGAAGATCCGGCTGTGCTCCAGGAAACGCCCGATGATCGAATGGATCCGGATGTTCTCGCTGAGGCCCGGGACACCGGCGCGGAGACAGCAGAACCCGCGGACGATGCAGTCGATCTGGACCCCCGCCTGCGACGCCCGGTAGAGGGCGTCGGTGACCTCGCGATCCTCCAGCTGGTTCATCTTGCAGATGATCCGCCCGGGACGCTCCGGCGTGCTGATCCTGACCTCCCGTTCGATGTAGTCGAGGAAGGTCGATTTCATGGTCGTCGGGGCGACCAGCAGCTTGTTGTACTCGCGCTGGCGGCTCCGGCCCGTCATGTAGTTGAAAAGGGTGACGAGGTCCTCGGTGATCGCCGGATCGGCGGTGAAGAGCCCCACGTCCTCGTAGATCCCCGCGGTCTTGGAGTTGAAGTTCCCCGTTCCGAGATAGGCGTAGCATCGGATGCCGCCGGCCTCCTGACGCACCACCAGCACGGTCTTGGTGTGCGTCTTCAGGCCGACCACCCCGTAGGCCACGTGCACCCCCGCATCCTCGAGCTTTCCGGCCCAGTGGATGTTGCGGGCCTCGTCGAAACGGGCCCGCAGCTCGACGAGCACCGCGACCTGCTTCCCGCTCTCGGCCGCCTTGATCAGCGAGGGGATGAACGGACTGTCCCCGGAGGTTCGATAGAGGGTCTGCTTGATGCACAGCACCCTCGGGTCGGCCGCCGCCTGCTCCACGAAACGTTCGACGGTGGCGTCGAAGGACTCGTAGGGCATGTGCACGATCATGTCCCCGCTGCGGATCGCGGCGAGGAGGTCGGAGGAATCGCCCTCGAGTCCGCGGGGAATCACCGGTCGCCACGGCTGGAACCGGAAGTCGGGCACGTCCAGATCGGCGATGTCGTCGAGGATCCCGTAGTCGAGAAGCGAGTCCGTCTGGTAGACGTCCATCTCGTCGAGATCGAGTTCGTCGAGGATCAGCTTCAGCACCCGGGGATCGGGATCGGGCCCGACCTCCAGACGGACGACGCTCGCGAACCGTCGCTCGCGAAGCTGCTGCTGGATGTGCTCCAGCAGGTCCTCGGCGTCCTCGCTCTCCTCCTCCACGTCCGCGTTCCGCGTCACGCGGAACGGGAGGATTCGAAGGATCTCCATTCCGGGGAAGAGGTCGTCGAGGTTGTGCTCGATCAACTCCTGCACGGGTACGAACCTGCGTCCGTCGCCGAGGTCGTAGAGGCGTCGCGGGACCTCCGGCACCTTCACCCGCGCGAAGAGCTCCTCGGTCTCCCCCGCCCGACGGAGCATCACCCCGATCGAGACGCTGAGATTCGAGATGAAGGGGAAGCGATGCCCGGGATCGACCGCGAGGGGCGTGAGGATCGGGAAGATGTTCGCGCGATACCACGATTCCGCGTCCCGTTTCTCCTCCTCGGTGAGGTCGTCCCAGCCCAGCAGTTCGATGCCGTTCTCGATCAGGGACGAAAGCACGTTCTGGCGGAAGCACCGGCGCTGGAGTTCCATCAGTTCGACGACCACCCGCCGGAGTTCGTCGAGCTGCCGTTCCGGGGGGAGCGTCTCGAAGTACTGCGCCCCGAGCCTGAGGTCGCGGCGACGCTTGAGGCCCCCGATCCGCTTCATGAAGAACTCGTCGAGATTCCGGGCGGTGATCGCGAGGAACCTGACCCGCTCGAGCAGCGGGGTCCTCGGGTCGATCGCCTGGAAGAGGACTCGACGATTGAACTCGAGCCACTGGATGTCCCGGTTCAGGAATCGACTCGGATCGTCGAATCCCATCTCCCCGGGATCGGGCACGTCGCTTCCGATGCGCGACAGCATCTGTTCCGTCGACTCGGGATCCGTCTCGGTCATCGGGGTCTCACCATGCCTTCGCTCGTTCCATGCGGCGGGCCCGACGCGGTCGGGCTCGGAGTCCCCATTCTAACCGGGGGCATCCATCCCTCATCGGGGGGGCGGAAACCATCGCACGATGCAGCCGGGAGCCTCCTCGACCGTCACGGAGACGATTTCGCAGGCGGGTGGAACCCCCGGACCGATCCCGATCGCGACGTACTCCGCGATGCGCTCCGCGGTGGGGTGGAGCCGGTCGAAGGGCGGGGTTCCGTTGATCGTCCGCCCGGAGAACGGGGATACGACGTCCCGGAGCAGGGCCTCCACGAGGTGGAAGTCGACGAGCAGGTCCTCCTCGTCCAGACGGGGACCGCGGAGCGTCACGGTGACCCGCCAGTCATGGCCGTGGAGCTCCTCGCGGACGCCACCGACGGTCACCGCATGGGCCGCCGAGAATCGGTGCGATACTTCAAGTTCGAACATGTTTCGAGTATAGGACAATGGCCGTTCCACCCGATCGAACGGATGAGAACGAACGTCCGCAACCCCCCTTCCCCGATCGCAGGAGTCACCGTGTCCGACGCCCCTCTCATGCTTTCCATCTCCGGCGCCCGTGGCATCGTCGGTGCCACGATGACGCCCGAGATCGTCGCCCGTTACGCCGGGGCCTTCGGCTCGCTTCTGCGCGAGACCACCGGCAGCCGCGAGCCGCGGCTCGTGGTCGGACACGACGGCCGCCGATCCGGATCATGTCTCGCGTCCGCCGCCGCCGCCGGCCTCGCGGGCGTGGGCTGCGAGGTGACGCTTCTCGGCGTGAGCACCACGCCCACCGTCGGGGTGATGATCGGGGAGCTGGGCTGCGACGGCGGCATCAACGTGACCGCGAGCCACAATCCGATCGAATGGAACGGCATCAAGTGCCTCGATTCCGACGGACTCGCCCCGCCGGGCCCCGTCGCGTCGGAGATCATCGCACGGTTCGAGGGGAGTCGACTCGACCGGATGGCGGGCGCCGACTGCGGGTCGATCCGACATCGGGACGACGCCTCGCGGATCCACGTCGAGAAGGTGCTCGCGATCGTCGACGTCGAACTGGTTCGATCGAAGCGATTCCGGGTCGTGCTCGATTCGGTGGCCGCCTCCGGCGGACCCGCCGGTCGAATGCTCCTCGAGGCACTCGGCTGCGATCTCGTCCATCTTCACGGCCGGCCGACCGGGATCTTCCCCCACACGCCGGAGCCGACCGAGGCGAACCTGACCGAGCTGGCGAAGACCGTCGCGGAGGACGGCACCGCCGCAGTGGGCTTCGCGCAGGATCCGGACGCCGATCGCCTTGCGATCGTGGACGGGAACGGTCGGTACATCGGCGAGGAACGCACGCTGGTGCTCGCCACCCTGCGAACGATGCAGCGGCACGGCGGCGGACCGGTGGCGGCGAACCTCTCGACCAGCCGGATGATCGACGACGTCTGCGCCGGCTTCCCCGGCGGACGGGTGGTGCGGACCGCGGTGGGCGAGGCGAACGTGGTGCAGGGCATCCGCGAACACCAGGGTCGCATCGGCGGCGAGGGGAACGGCGGCGTGATCGTTCCCGAGGTCTGCTTCATCCGGGATTCCCTCTCCGCCATGGCGCTCGTGCTGGAACTGCTCGCCGAGGACGGTCGCGGGCTCGCGGCGATCGTGGACGCGATGCCGGGCTACGCGATGATCAAGCGGAAGTGGGACCTCTCCTCGGTGGGCGGGAAGTCGGCCGTGCCGAGGATCCTCGAAAAGGTCGCCGGGCACTGGTCGGAGGGCCGGGTCGACGATGCCGACGGGGTCCGGGTCGACGTCGGCGACGCCTGGGTGCACGTGCGTCCGAGCAACACCGAGCCCATCATCCGGCTGATCGCCGAAGCGCCGACCGAAGCCGCTGCCGCGGCGATCGCCGACGAGGCCGCGACGGTCGCGGGGATCTCGTGAAGCGGCCGACCGCTCCGCGTGGAGGATCCTGACCGGGCTTCAACCGAGCGGATGGGTGTCTTCGACGATCCTCGAGACGAGATCGTCGCCACCGCAGTCGATCTCGACCATGAGGAACCCCCCCGCGTGCCGCCGGGGCTTGAGCAGCGGCCACAGGACCTTCCGATCGGTCTCGGGGATCCGGAGTCCGTCCACCTCGTCGACCGGGATCCACTCCAGCGTTCCTTCGTCGAATTCAGAACGCGGCAGCTCGTCCGGATCGATCCGTCGGGTCACCTCGAAGCAGAAGAGCAGCCAGTGCATCTCGCCCTGGTAGGCCTTCTCCGCGACCATCGCGAACATCCGGATGTCCTCGTCGGCGATCTCGATGCCGGCCTCTTCATGGATCTCCCGACGGGCACATTCGTGCGGGGTCTCGCCGAGCGAGATCTCCATCTTCCCGCCGATCGGGGAGAACATGTCGGGATTCGGATGCTTCCGCCGGTGGAGCATCAGCAACCGGTCGTCCTCGGTCCAGAGGTAGCAGAGCACCGCGATCCGGTACGGGAGCCCGCTCGGCTCGTATCGTCGGTCGTTCACGTCGTTCATCGTGATCCCGCCGATCGGGAGGCGGTCACGCCACCGGCGGGCCCCTCGACGCCCGCCGATGCCAGCAGGCCGGCCAGCGACCGGCGAACGGCCTCGGAAGCCGGTGCGAGCGGCGGGCGGACGACCCCGGTGTCCCGCCCGAGGAGGGCCATCGCGGCCTTGATCGGCACGGGATTCCCGTCGAGCTCGAGAAGGCCCGCGGAGAGGGGGAAGAGACGTTCGTGGATCGAGCGGGCGAGCGCGAAGTCGCCGCGATTCGCGGCGGCGACCTGGCGAGCGACCTCGCCCGGTGCGACGTTTCCGACGACGCTGACCACGCCCACTGCACCGACGGACTGCATCGGGAGCGTGAGCGGATCGTCGCCGGAGAGGATCACGAGGTCGCATCGCTGCGCGAGTTCACTCACGTAACCGACCGAGCCGTTGGCGACCTTGATCGCGACGATTCGGTCGTGCTCCGCGAGTCGCACCACGGTCTCGGCGGCGAGGCCGACACCCGTCCGGCCCGGCACGTCGTAGAGAACGATGGGGACTTCGGCGCGATCGGCGAGCGACGTGAAATGCCTGAGGAGACCGTCCTGGGAGGGCTTGTTGTAGTACGGCGTGACCTGAAGGGTCGCGGTCGCGCCGAGATCCGCGGCTTCCGCGGACAGTTCGATCGCCGTGACGGTGGAGTTGGATCCGGC
>MDTG01428969.1_pt1 | contig 20033 bp, 12 predicted proteins | sample 811421 | NCBI WGS metagenome assembly MDTG01 (sample SAMN05326645, study PRJNA326480) | marine metagenome | isolation source: seawater | place: Pacific Ocean: South East | collected 2011
ATATTCATCTCTTCGCTCGACAGGTACGACTGTCCATGGGTAACCACCAGATGCCATCATTAAATTCATGATGAATCTTCCCATTCTGCCGTTACCATCAAAGTAAGGGTGGATGTAAACGAAAATGAAGTGCCCCATTACAACTCTGACTGCTGCATTACCCTCCTCTGCGAGTAAATCGAAGAATGTCGGCATCATATCGCGTACCGCATCTCTGCTTGGTGGAGTATGCATAGACTGGCGAATATAAACAGGCCCTGTTCGGTAACCAGCTAAGTCCGATTGTTTAATAATACCGGCCGCAACACTTGGGCCAAATAAGGCAAGGTACCAATCACTGTGCGTCTGTTCCAATACGTCACCAGAGTTCTTACTTTCTAATACTGCTAACACGGCTTTTTTAACTTCTTGGAACGCATCCCAGTAACCTTTAGCAGCCATGGTATCTAGGTGCTTTTTACTCTCGTCTGAACCATCAATTTGCCAGTTACCTGAACGAACAAGTTCAATTAGTTCACGCGTCACTCGATAGCCTTCAATAGACAGTGAGTGGTAGGCGTCGGTAACGTACTTGTCTTCTACTTCTGCCATGTAGGTTTCGATGTCGATGGTTCGGTGTGGTTGTTCAGGGAAGTGCGCAATAACACTTTCACGCATTTGCGCCCACATTAACCGCATGCGATTAACATAGGGCGATACATCACGACGACCAAAACTCACCTGTAAATTCTCGGCGAATGGGTCTTCTTCTTGCACTTTCAAATCGGCTGCCTGCATACCTTTTAAGATATTGTCAGCAATTAGGTCGCGGCCAATATTTCTAAAAGCCCCCACTAATCTGCCTGCAATCACGCTGTGATTACCGGCAAGTAAAACAGACAATACGTCTGATGCATCTGTCACCATTGATAAGGCTGTACGCATTAAGATGGGTGCATTTTTAAATTGGTTAGCCGAGCAATAAACCAGTGCTGAAGCCAAGCTGTATACGTTTAGTCCTGCTACGTTTTTAATATACTCAACATCAGGTAAATTTAACCTAACATCGAAAATAGAGGTATTGTGTAAAAAAGCGGTGGGTTTATTGTTGCCTTTAGGCGAACGTACCAGCAATTGCTGAGGCACGGTTCTATCGCCGATATGTAGGCTGATCGACTGCTCAGGTGACAGACACCAGGCATTATCGAAACGTTCCGATAAATATGCACCGCAAAAATCCCAGAAAGAAGTATACCAAGATGTACTGTCGCCCGGCTTTTCATCTGGCATAGCCGGTATGTACCAGCCTCGAATAACTTCACGAATAAAGCCATGCTTCAAGAGCCGCTCTCGATGCACTCGACTAAGTTGCTTTGACTGAATGGCTACAACTCCTGACTCCTGAAGTTGTTGTAATTGCTCAAGCGAAGCTGCCAGTTTTTGTGATATGTCATTCATGTTCGCTCCAACCATTACTTACGATACTTACCCGTTATTAACTTCATCGCTAGGTTTTAGAGTTATATCATTTATAGGTTTTAATGTCACATCATTTATAGGTTTTAATGTTTTCAGGTAAAGCTAGTAATGAAGATAAACACAACACATCACGAGTTGAGGCCTTTTTTCCACAACCGTACTTACTTACTTAAGAGTGATGCAACTGAAAATATTCATCGAATTCAAAGTATATCTGCTTGGGGTTCATAATGCAGGTCTGTTGTATATTTTGTACCATGGCTATGTTGAGTTATTCCATTCGCTTAATTAAGCGGTCTATTTTTAGGCAATAAAAAACCCGTGTTAAACACGGGTTTTTAAAGATAAAGTCCTAAAACTGCTGAGGACTTGCATTGTTGAATGACTTACTCGTTTACCACACTTTTAAGTGGGTTAACTGGCTTTGCATTATCGTCTAGCAAGTTCATATCAAAATCGAACTCGTCAACGCGAATAGCTTTTTCGCGTTTCTTGTTGTAATCGATTAATTGCGCATATTCTTGCTCATTAATTACGTTAGCAACAAGTGCGTTATCAAGTGTTTCTGCAAAACGAACGCCCGGTTTAATTGTTTTAGCACGCAATGCTTTCTTCACTTTTGCAAGTAGTTCAAGACACGCCATTTTCGCTTTGTAAGCCTGCTCGTTGATGTAATGACCATCACCTTCAATTGGCGTTACTAAGTGCGTGATTTGTGCCTTAAACGCAGTATCCATTTGTGCTTGTGTTGCTAGCTCACGAATTAGATCATCGCTAATTTTCGGCATTTTCATCGAGTAATTCATGGTGATGAAACGCATGAACTTACGCGTACCACTTGCAGGGAAGTTATCTAAGAACTTGTGCAGTGCTTCTTCAGCACTTTGCAGTGCAAAGCGTGTTGCATAGTGGAAATACGGCGCAGCTTGCTCGCGTTCACTGCTTGCTACTTTTTGCTCGTAGTACTTAATTGATGCCATGGCAGCGTATAAGAAGCTCATTACATCACCTAAGCGTGCAGATAGCATTTCTGCTTGTTTAAGCTTGCCACCTAACACAAGTAACGAGAAATCAGCATAAACAGCTAACTTAGCCGACAGCTTTTGTGCCGCTTTTTCGTAATCGCGAACTTCTGGTAACGACGACTTAGCACCTGCTGTAAATGGTAATACACCTAAGCGGAATGCACGTAAGCTGTTCGCGACACTGTAGCCCACTGTTTTACGTAAAATACGGTTAAATTCTTTATCTGCGTTTTTGTCTTCACTATGAATAGACTCAACCATAGATTGCAGATATGGGTGACAACGCATTACACCTTGTCCAAAAATCATTAGGTTACGAGTAAGAATGTTCGCACCTTCAACCGTAATAGCAATCGGTTGAGCAACATAGCCACTGGCTAAAGTATTTTGCGGACCATTTTGAATCGCTTTACCAGCTTGAATGTCCATTGCTGAATCGAGCACATTACGGCCAATTTCAGTCATGTGGTACTTTGCAATTGCAGTCACAACCGATGGTTTTAAGCCCATGCCTAAACCTTCTGTTGTTAGTACGCGCATAGCTTCTTGTAGGTATGTTTTGCCTGCAATATCAGCTAGTTTCTCTTGGATACCTTCAAATTGACCAATCGCTAAACCAAACTGTTCACGAACAGCAGCGTATTCAGAAGCCCCTTTAAATGCCACTTGTGACGAGCTAACACCTAGCGCTGGAAGCGAAATACCACGGCCAGCACCTAAACAGCTCACCAGCATCTGCCAACCACGACCAATATTCTTTTGACCACCAATGATGAAATCCATTGGCACGAATACTTTTTCGCCACGAGTAGTCCCGTTATAAAAACGGATGCCCATTGGGTCATGACGATTACCAAGTTCAACACCTGGGTGATCTTTAGGAATAAGCGCACAGGTAATACCTAGGTTTTCTTTGCCACCTAGTAAACCATCAGGGTCAACAACTTTAAACGCTAAGCCTAATACAGTCGCAATGGGTGCAAGCGTAATGTAACGTTTGTCCCATGTGATCTCTAAGCCTAAAACTTCTTCACCATTAAATTGACCACGTTTAACAACACCAATATCTGGAATGCCACCGGCATCAGAACCCGCTTCAGGGCTCGTTAACGCAAAGCATGGAATGTCACGACCATTCGCAAGGCGAGGTAAGTAATGATCTTGTTGCTCTTTAGTACCAAAGTGCAGTAATAGCTCACCTGGGCCTAATGAATTAGGCACCATAACCGTTACCGCGACCGCAGAACTCTTCGTTGCAATCGTGCCAACAATTGTTGAGTTTGCATAAGGGCTGAACTCTAAACCACCGAATGACTTAGGAATAATAAGCGAGAAAAAACGCTCTTTTTTCAAGAAATCAAGAATGTAATCAGGAAGATGAACGCCATTTTGGATTTCAGAATCATCAATCATCGATAATAATTCTTTAACAGGGCCATCTAAAAACGCTTGCTCTTCGGCGCTCAGCTTTGCAGCGGGTACATCACGAAGTGCATCGAAGTCAGGTTTACCTTGGTAGATTGAACCTTCTAACCAAACATCACCTGCATCTAACGCTTCTTGTTCTGTAATTGAAATACTAGGTAATACTTTTTTTAATTTTGTACGTAAGCTCATAATAAACTCATCCGACCAGACAGTAATACCTACATTACGTCATAAATTGCACAATAGATCAATTGGTCCAACCAGTTTTTTTAACATTTTTTTATATTTATTTTTTCCTTTCACGCTAAGCACTTGAATATATTGAACTTACACGTGTACGCTCAATTTTGATTTTTTATATCAAAATAATCAAACCTAAAGGATTAAAATAAAAAGCCCAACTAAAAAGTTGGGCTTAAGAATAAATAACGTTAAAGCTCGTCTTCGATAGGAAATAAAGAGATAAACCATACTTGAAAACGCCGCCAAGACGAGGTTTGTGGCTCTTCATCAAATTGCTGATTACTTATGGTATCAAGCCAAATTAGTTCGTCATCATCTGGGCTTTTTAACTCAACTTTCCACGCATACTCAGGCATCTTTTTATCAACCCAGTGGGCTAAAAAGCCGCTCAACTTTTCACTGTCTATTAGTACGCCCATTTCGGTATTTAAATCAAGTGATCGCGGGTCAAGATTCATGGTACCAACGAATATTTTTTCATCATCAAATGTCATCGTTTTTGCGTGCAGACTTGCCTGTGATGATCCGGTAACCTTTCGGCCTGCTTTTCGTTTAATTGCCACTAAGTCACTTGGTTTTAGTTCCCACAATTTAACACCGCCACGCACTAAATCAGCACGGTATTTTTTATAGCCCGCATGCACAGCAGACACATCCGTAGCAGCCAGCGAATTAGTCAGCACAGTTACATCAACGCCCTTTTTAACCCAGCTGGTTAATAACTGCGTACCTTGCTCGCGAGGGATAAAATACGGCGATACAATAATAGCCTTGCGCTTTGGCTCTCCCATCTTTTTAAACAATGAAGGCGACATATTTGCCGACTTTTCATCGACATCATTCATTACTTTATCTGGGTGATCGTAAAATAAGGTCGACTCCTGCCAGTCAAACTCTATTTCATCGTTAAGCAAACGATTTACAAAGGCACTTTCACGTAATTGTTCAACATAATTGCTTTGCTGATTGTCTGCTACATAATTTTCTAGTGTCTTGGTTATCTCGATAAGTGATTGTTCATCACGCTCACCATGTAAATTTTGAACAGGGTATGAAAGTGTGTGATTCCAATATAAATCAAATGCATCTGAGGCTTCTGGCACAATATCGCCAACACTCATGACGTCTAAATCGATAAATTCTGAATGATCTTCTGCTGAAAAGTAAGCATTACCAATATTACGCCCCCCCGTAATAAAAATACGGTTATCGACGATAAAGCTCTTGTTATGCATGCGCCTAGAAAGTTGGCTGTAGTTAGTTATAAATCCCAGAGCCCTAAACCGTCGATTTGGGAACGGGTTAAACAGCCTAACCTCAACATTAGGGTGAACAGCCAGTGCTGCTAAATCAAGCTCACTGTCGGCTTGCGATAAGTCATCAAGCAGTAAGCGAACCCTCACACCTCTTTCTGCCGCTTTCAGCAAAAACGCGGTAAATAAAATGGTGGTTTGTTGTCTATGGTATAAATAATACTGCACATCAATGGTGTGCTCTGCAGAATCAATCAGTGCAAGCCTTGCGACGAAGGCATCGACACCATCTACCAAAGGATAAAACCCTGACAAACCAGGATGATTACTACCCACAGCCTCTCCTATTGTACTCGGTGTATCAGCAGAAATAGCGTAACTTGGTTGAATAGATTCCCTTGAAGGCAGCTGCGCACAGCCCGTTATAGTAAAGATAAGTACTGCACAAAAAGTTGCTTTAAAAGAGTTTATTATCATGGTTCCCTACCAATGATGACCAGGTGATACCAGTTCGCTACATTACATGATGTGTTTTGAGACAAAAAAGCCTTGTTTGTAACAAAGCACACGTTTCGTTAGTTAGTCAGATTGTGCAATTGCATATGCCCGTACTGCTACAAGCAGCAACTTTTAACGCTGCACGCATCGGGTTTATCCGCCAAACCGAACAAATAACACGTACGATACACACATAACACTTAGATATAACGTAATAAATGAAAGGCTTAAAAGCAAATAAAAACTGGAATCAAGGGGTAAGGGGCAAAGAAAAGAAGTAATTAAATGAAGAGCAAGTACATTAAGCGACTTGCTCTGTAATGTCAGCGATTTCGATAAGTTTACGATTAAGGATTTTTTTACAGCAACCACAGCACTTGCCGCACTGGCTACCTACCTGCAACTCTTTTGATAGCTCACGCATTGTCATTGCGCCGTTATCAATCGTTTGTTCGATTTTTTTATCCGTTACACCATGGCATAAACAAATATACATGAATGCAAACCACTCTCAATTACATTTAATAAATGCATATTAATCTAAACGGTAATAGTTCGCAATAGTATTATGAGCAATATTTGCTGTAATTTTAGCCATAGCCACATTGAAATAAATGCAGCTGCCATTTTCCCTTTATGTTTTACTAGGTTAGCTGCAACTTTGAAAAGTGAAAATTTTTATCTTTTTTGTTCGTTGTGGCGATGATTATTTATGTACCGCTCATCAGCCAATGCCTGCAATATGTTCATTAACGCAAACAATTTTATATCCGCCGAGATAAGCCAGCATCTCGTTCATAAAGTGAGTGTGTGACATTGATGAAAATTAAGTAAAAAGCATTATTGTTTTTACTTTATTGTACTATTTTGATCCTTCTATATTTACTCGCCGTATTCCTAATTGAAATGGACACGTCGTAACGTCCGAACATAAAAAAATATATAAGGAACAACGATGAGATATTTACTCTTATTAAGCAGTATATTGTTCATCAGCGCATGCAGCGATGATAACGACGACAACAACGTAGAAATTATAACTCCCCCTCCTGTTCAGGAATTTAGCCCCAGTAAAACGTATTCCGTGACGCTGAGCGGTAAACAAGAAGTTCCTATGAATGCCTCTATGCAGACAGCAACAGCAACCGTAGAGCTAGACGAAAGCTTAATGCAGTTCCGCGCAACTCTTGATGCGAGTGCAGTCGAAGGGTTTAGTGCTGCTCATATTCATGACGGTGATTTAGGTGCTAATGGCGACGTTGCATTCACTTTTGAATCCACAAGTGAGGGCATGTACGAGGTTGCTATTACTGACCTCGACGAAGCTTTAATAGCCGATTTAATGGATGGTGATTGGTATATCAATGTTCACACCGAAGAATTTGCAAATGGCGAGTTACGCGCCCAAATCGTTCCTGATACAACAAGTATCATTACTTTCGCCTTAAACGGCAGCCAACAAGTACCTATGAATGACACTGATGCCATGGGATACGGATACGCCTCGTACGACAGTGCGAGCACAGAGTTACGCTTGCGAGCAGTCACCATGGGTGTAGACGACGCCACAGCAGCTCATATTCACACTGGTAAGTTAGGCTCTAATGGTGATGTGTTTGTCACATTAGAACAAGACGATGAAGTAATGACTGATTGGGTTGTACCAGAAGGTACCACTATCGACAGTGACACGTTAGCAGTCCTGCTTGATGGTGGGCATTATGTCAATGTACACACACCTGAATTTGCAGGCGGTGAAATTCGTGGTCAAATACTAACAGATAACTACGCTGTTGCTACCTTTGATTTAAGTGGCTCTCAAGAAGTCCCTATGGTGGCAACCACAGCAGAAGGTGATGGCTATGCCCTCGTCGACACCACTGACTACAGTGTGGAACTCACTGTGGTAACTTCTGGTTTAGATGACGCAAGCGCAGCGCACATTCACACCGGTCGAATTGGTGAAAATGGCGATGTGTTAGTCGCGTTAGAACAATCAATGGATGATCCAAATGTATGGATGACACCCAGCAACACCATGATCAACGCTGATATTTTTACCGTACTAGCATCAGGCGGCCATTATGTGAATGTTCACACACCAACAAACACAGGTGGCGAATTGCGTGGTCAAATTCTTACTAGTAACTATGCATTTACCAGCTTTAAATTAAATGGTGCTCAAGAAGTACCAGCGGTTGACAGCGATGCCAGCGGCGAAGCGTATGCACTCGTCAACATGAATGATTATAATCTAGAGCTGCGTGTTAACACGACCGGTGTTGATGACGCGACTGGTGCTCACATTCACACAGGCCGAATTGGAACAAACGGCGAAGTACTTGTTGCACTTGAACAATCACCAACCGATTCAAGTAAATGGATGACACCTGAAAACACCCAGATTAACGCTGATATATTCGCAGTGCTTGCGTCTGGTGGTCACTATGTCAATGTTCATACACCAGCAAATGCAAGTGGCGAAATTAGAGGACAAATCCTAACCAATAATTACCAACTTGTGACCTTTCCTTTAAGCGGTATGCAAGAAGTGCCAGCTGTTGATACTACAGCATCGGGCAGCGGTTATGCTCTTGTCAATATGGATAACTATCACCTTGAGTTAAGAGCACTCACCCAAGGCGTGAGCGATGCCACAGCAGCCCATATTCATACAGGCCGTATTGGCATGAATGGTGAGGTGCTTGCAGCACTGGCGCAATCTGCAGATAACGTTAACCTGTGGGAAACACCTGAAAACACCATGATTAATGCAGATATATTCGCAATTCTCGCGTCGGGCGGTCATTACGTTAATATTCATACCCCAGCACACCCAAGTGGTGAACTGCGTGGTCAAATTTTAACGGATAACTATGTATTTGTTACCTTCCCATTGAGTGGAGCCCAAGAAGTACCAGCGGTCACGACTGACGCATTTGGTGATGGCTATGCATTAGTCAACACCACTGATTACAGCGTTGAACTGCAAGTTTTAACCTCCGGTGTGAGCGATGCCTCAGCCGCGCATATCCATACAGGGGTTGCAGGTGAAAATGGCCCTGTTCTTGTTGCCCTAGAGCAAGATGAAAACGATATGAACCGTTGGATGACCAGCACTGGCACGATGATAAATGCTGATATTTTCTCAGTACTCGCCATGGGTGGTCACTATGTAAATGTGCATACTCCCGCAAACCCAAGCGGTGAGTTAAGAGGTCAAATTCAATAAGCCTTTACCTTTACATTGCTTACTATTAAGGCCAAGCATAGCTTGGCCTTTCTTTTAGAAAGTGCTAAGGAATTTAGAGAAAGGATTCTAATCAGAGAAGAGTCACTACCGCTAAGTACAGAATCTTGTGGAACTCCTCCAGATTTAATGTTTTGCCACTCAGCATAGGCCAGAGGTGCAAGATGGTTAAGTTGGGTTCAATCGAGCCCAAATTTTGTTAAAGACTAAAATTTTAATTCTGTACTAGATCTAAACATAAAAAGACCCCCCAGTAATTGGATATTCCAACTATTGGGAGTCACTTCATCCATGAGTGCGAGGATTTGGATTCAAAGTTGTAAGGATAACCAACTACTGTTTAACCTAACAAATCTTATAGAACCAAGGCGCCCTTCAGCCCAAATTGGGCAATTTTGTTATTTGGGCTTGTCTAATGACCGAATTGCTAATCATTATTCGCGAAGCATAATCAAAACCTGTCCTATAGCTTTGCTGATAAAAGTTCAATTTAATTTAATTAAAAAAACCATAAGTAAAAATATTACTACGACTGCTAAAGATGAGTATTTAATGGCTTTACAAGCCCAAACTTTATCTTCCCGATAGTATTTAACTCTGAACAACTTAAAACCATGATAAATAGCACCTGTTCCACTGTAATAACTAGTGAAAAGCTCTTTCTTTGCGTATTTTGGAGCTAAGATAAACAAAACCATTAAAATTAAAAATAAAATCGATGAAAGTATCATAAGAATACTAAGTAAATAATCTATCATTTCATCTCACCGGTAAACATCCAACCATTACTCTCTTGATAAGCTACACCCAAAAGAGGTAACTCCACAGTAACTCCCATATTAATACCTCGCCCCATTTTAATGCCAAGACCACTCCAATTATTTTCATTATCAAACGAAACGTGACCTCCAAACCTACCAGCCATAATTGGAGATTACAGCTTTTTTGTGAAAGGATTCTAATCAGAGAAGGTCAAGAATCCACTGTTACTGGACCAACTCATTCCAATCACTTTGAACCATTAACCTAAATTATCAAATTAAAGTACATCTTTATAATTAATTTAATATAAATTAATTAGTTATGTATTTTGTCAGTTTCCATTTTAAACATAGCTCAGGTTAAAAACCAGTACCAGTCTTGAGGTAAAAAACTACGGATTAGATCCATGCTTTCAGTATGTTTTTAACTGAAATTTATCTATGATCATCTTAAATTCTTATATGGATTAGGTCATGAGAACAACAGTTAAAGATTGGTACATCGTTTCCGTTTTTGACGATGAGGAATTGATCGGAAAAATCCTCTGGGGCACTTGCGAAGAAGATGAGACTTACAGATTTTCACCGGGCAGCTATATCAGTACTTCAAATATTGAAAAGATTTTTCCTAACGAAAGATTAATCATTACAGCAGGTGGCAGTTTCTATAATGTGATCGGCAGTGGTGATGTTGCACAGGTGCAACTAAAAGACTTCGAGCTACTTCGCCACGGCTTCAGCCCTGAGCAGATCACCCAATTGAATTTGGCACCAAACGGATTTTTTCAATGAGCAGCTTAGCCAGTCTTAAAAACAAAACCAAGCCAACAAAGCCACGCGAGTGCGAGGCTTTGGATTCAAAGGCAGAGTTAAAGTTAACTTTGACCCTACTGCATACAAAGAATCTTTTATAGGGTCGATTATTAAGGCTTGTATCCGAAGGCCATTTCTCCCTCCATAGTATAAGACATACACCAAGATAAATCGCTTGCCAATATATAATGATGTTGTGGAACTCCCACAATGTTCAGTAAAACTGACTCTAACGTATTAATATCCATTCTTAATGCTTTATCTACAGCGCTATCACCTATTACAATACATTCGCCTTGTAGTTGATTTTCATGAGAAATAGTTTTAAAGAATGAAACAAACTGAGCATCACTGTCTTCTTCTGTAGCATCTTTTACCACAGAATTTTCAATTTCTTCCCAATCAATCTTTGAGCCAAATGTTGGATAAGATTGACCAAGCTCTGAGAAATATTTAACGTTATCATCTTCAACTTTAATTTTTCCATCTGAAATCGAACTTTTTAGCTCTGACAACAGTTCTTCTTCATATGTCATAACTTACCTCTATTTACACATAAATCTTTGAACAATCTTGTTCACGTGTTTTTGGTCACCTTCAAATTTAATATGAGGCCCTTTCTCTTTACCCGACCAAACATTGATATGAGCACCACTTCTCTTATCAAATTCAATTCTGAATCCTGTTTTACCATCCGTAGTCTGCATACCAATTGGCTTTCCAGCATTATCTCCAAACTTTCCAATAGTTTGTGCTTCAGCCCTGAATCCTCTTTCATTTAACCAATCAAGAGCCGCATTTCTTGCTCTATTGTAATCCGCAAATGACTGTTCTCCCGGGCCGTTATGAACAAGATACCCAACTTCACCGACAAAATAATTGTGCTCTTCAGCTACTTCAAGGTTGTAAACATCTGTAAGACCTTTTCTTGAACTTACGGATTGAACAACTGAGATACTTCCGTCTTCTCGAAGTAGTTTTGTTCCTTCTTTTATTTTCTCAGAAGCAACCCATTTTTGTAGCTCAGACAACCAGAATTTATGAGAAGGAGTGGACGAGATTGTCTCCCCATCAACAACAATATCTACTAAATTATTAGTCCAATTATGGTAGGTATCTGTAACTTCACGTACGACAAATTCACTGGTTTCTTCATCGAAGGCATAAACTAAATCTCCAGCTTTTATATCCTCAATATTCTTTTCACCATCTGGTGTTTGAACTTTTGTTCCGGCTACAAAGCACCAACTTGAAGCTTTACTCGCCCCCTTAACAGCATCAACCCCCTTGTCTCCAGCTCTCGCTGCAAGTCCAAGACCAGTAGCTCCCGGAATGAATAACCCAGCAACATTAGCGCCCAATGATGCTGAATTCGTTGCATTAACACCATTCGTAGCCATGTCGTAAAGGTCATATGCTATGAAGCCTAAATCAACAATGGAATCTAAGAATTCGCCATTTGGATCAGTGTACTTATATGGGTTGTTATTTACATATAGATAGCGGTTAAATGACATCACAGGGTTAGATGGAGTCCATCCAACAGGATCATTCGAATAAAAACGCCCGATAACTGGATCATAGTATCGTGCCTGCATATAAATTAGCTCAATACTGTCTAAGCATTACTCACTATCGGATTATCTCAACTAATCTGGCAATAACAGCCTTTGGCATCAGAGTTAATAAAACGACTATTAAATCCTGCGCGTAAGTTTGCAATTACTAGCTCCACAAAGCCGTTTTGGCTTGAGCATGCTAAACCTTTTGATAATGGGCCGGCGTAAACAAGCTGTTGCTCTTTTGATACTAGGATAGCTGCAGGTTGTGCTGGTAAGAGTCTGGCAAGGGCTGGGGTAGGCGTTAAATTAACAACATGAATGCCATTATTTAGAGCATATTCTGACAAGCTCTGAATATGAGGCTGTGAACGGGTTGAACATACACAGCTGTTCTCATCAACAATATAGAGTGTATCGGCATGGGTTAACTCGATACCCTTTGATTTTATACCCATCGTAGCGTGAAAAGATTGCAACCAATCAGTTTGAGCCATTTTGTTATCAGGATCAAAAACCTGTGTTTGTTGCTGATAAGCAAGGTACAAAGCGAATACCACCGCGAATACCCACCCTATCGCTGCAATTACAACCCCTAACTTGGCATTATTTAAATTTGGCAATACCTTGCTCCAATACATCGATACTCACGTCAATTAACTGTACGCGCTCAGTTAATTTTTCAATCATTTCATTGTCATTGGCTTGGTTTTCAATCAATGTTTGAGAGTTTTGTGCAATTGCACGCGTGTTTGCCGCTTGGCTTTGTACTACATGAGCAACTGATTCTGAGCTCGTAGCAGCTAAGCTTACTTGCTCTGTCATAACACTAATCTGTTGTTTCATTTGCGAACTAATTGCGGTCAATTGTTCTATAAGTGCAACACTGCCTTGCATTGAATCCGTAGAAGAGGCACTGTTTTGCAACAGGCTTTCTAGAGTTTGAGTTATTTTATCTGTGGTATTTTTACTCCGTGTGGCAAGATTTCTGACTTCATCTGCAACAACGGCAAAGCCTCTTCCTTGTTCACCTGCCCGCGCAGCTTCAATTGCGGCATTAAGTGCCAGTAAATTTGTCTGCTCTGCTATTGATGAAATCTCATTTAATAAGTCAGATATATGGCTACAAGCACTGACTAATTGAGAAATATTTTTATCGGCTTGGTGCAAATTATTTGCGAGCTCAGCAGTTTTACTGTCGGTATTAGCAACTTCATTTAACGCTTCTTTTGCACTTAAATGTAAGTGTTTAAACTGTGTTTGCAGTTCTGTACTTTCATGTTCAACCTGTGAAAACCCCTCTGCTACTCGCTCGCCAGACTCAGCAATATCTAAAGAGAGTCGCTCACGCTTTGTTGCAAGCTCATGCAACTCATCATGTACTTTTACAAGTTGATTAGATTGATCTTTTAATACACTACTTTGGCTTTTAACATCGCCAACAACACGCGAAAAAAACCCTAAGAGTCTATTAAAACCTGCCACAGCTTCACTGTGCCTTTCATCCGCTCTTAAGCCGATGTTAATGCTATTTTCGTTCGCCATGATTTGTTCGGTTGTGTTACTTAACGATAAGCCAGCGCTGCGTTCTCGTTGTAACGTTTTGGCTATGTAACCCGCTACAATTGCTTCAACAATAGCGTAGGCTGCGTGGATAAGTACGGTGCTAAAAAACAGCCTGTCTGGGTCGAATACATAAACGCCCGCATCATTTATTTGCAAATAATAAAAGCTCAAATGATGAACAGCTACAAACGCTAAAGCGGTTATAAACACGCGCCACTCAACAAACATGATAAGAACAGCCATCAATATAAAAATTTCAAAATGAACTTCTATGAGACCAAAGCTTTGTTGAATATGTAAAAATGAAAACATCATACAACCCGCAGCCACTATGTGCGCTGTTAATGCGCTGTCGGGGTGTTTGTGTAACATCCATAAAGGCAGTGAAAGCAAGATAAGGCCAGTGAGCACACCAGATAGCAAAGTAGAAAACACAACCCCTAAAATTAATGACTCTAAAAATAATAGGATGAACAAATAGGTAAAAAGGCGACTAACACTGGTCATAACTAAAGCCTTAAAAATTAAACTAATTCACTAAATAAAACGCAGACTCCGTCTTACGAAGAAACCTGCAACATAGTTCACTTAATTAACTGTAAAACAGTTCTAAACTGCGTTGTTCCCGCTTTTTCTAACCATTGAAATAACACGCTTTCAGCACAGGTAACAATTGCACCCACTGCACTCAATTGTTTAATGGCTAATGCTTTATGCTGTTTATTACGCGATGCTATTGCATCTTCAACAACAAACACCTGATAACCGGCCGCGATTAAATCAAGACTTGTTTGTAACACACAGACATGTGATTCAGTCCCAGTCACAACAATTTGCGGTCTTTGATACTCAGCGAGCATATGAATAAACCCAGGCTCTACACAGGCACTAAAATGCATTTTTTCATACATATTCGTGCTACGGATAAAGGACTTTAACTCAGGACTCGTTCTCCCTAGTTTGCTTGGATTTTGTTCAGTAAATATAAATGGTATATCCAATAATGACGCTGTCTTTAATAACTTTGATGTATTTTCAACAACAACGGCAAAGTCAGTAATGACAGGAGCAAGCCCTGCTTGTTCATCAATAACTAATAGAATGGCCTGCTTTTTTTGGCAAATAAACGAATGGCGCATTTCATTCCTTAACGTACTTTAACTAAGGTATTTATAGCACATACACTCATTTTATGTTTCGCGTGCGACTATTTACTAAATTATCTTTTCAGGGGCCTCAATTACATCCATAATTGTGCTATATTTTGTTAAAAGTTTTGCGCAAATAATAATTTAGGGTTAATCAGTCAGTGCCTAAACATTTCCATTTTGTTTTCATTTATCTTTTTTTAGCGCTTATTCCTAACGCGTATGCACAAAACTATGCACTGCAAATGCAACGTATTTCAACAGATGAAGGACTCACACAAGGCAGTGTAACGAAAGTAATTCAAGATGATTTAGGCTTTATTTGGATTGGTACTTACCAAGGCTTAAACCGTTATGATGGCTACCAAATGGCGGCGTTTGCGGGAGAACATATTCTCGATCAGCGCCAGATAAATACGTTAGCCAAAACTCGCGACGGAAGAATATTTGTAAGTACCGAGTTTTCGGGCGCTTTTTTTATCGATCCTAAAACACTCAAGGTAGAAAAAATTTACGCTGGAAAGCTCGACCCAGAAGACGCGTTTTTCTCACCTATACTCGCTTTAACAGAAGACGATAGTTATTTTTATTTTGCTATTGCTCAGCATGTTTACTCTTACCACAAGCAATCAAAAAAGTTCTTACATGAGTTTTCTATAAACAAAGAAGAGCATATTGTACGAGCCCTCATCATACATGATAACTTTTTGTATATGGGTACATCTAATGGCTTGTTTTCTAAAAACTTAGCCGATGATCATATTTCAAATATTCCATTAACAGAAAAACAAAAAGTCACGAATGACAACAAAAACGTAAAATTATTGCGTGTAGATCCGCAACTAGGGTTACTTGTTGGCACCGTTGAGGGCATGTATGCCATCCCCTTTGATAACAAACGTTTGTTCGCATTTGGTAGCGTTAAGTTATTAATTCCTGAGTTAAATATTTGGGACTACTCGGCAAGCTCTTTTGGTGAGTATATAGTTACAGAAAAAGGGTTATATGAATTCAACCGTCAAACTCTGTCAGTTGAATATATTCTTCGCTTCGATCAAAGTAAATTCAACATGACCGACAACACCATCCCTGACATGATGGTTGATAAAACAGGGTTACTCTGGCTAGCATCTCGCTCACAAGGGGTATTCACATGGTCCACCCTAGCGAGACGGTTTAAGCATATAGAGTTAAAAAACGACACCAATAACTTTAACAATAATGTATGGTCTGTTGTACAAGATAAAGACCACACCATTTGGATCGGGACCGATAATGGTCTAATGAAATACAACCAACTAACCAAACGAGCTCAAGCATATTTAACAAGTGCCGACGAAAAAGCATTCCACGGTGAATATGGTATTTTTGGCGTTGCAGAAGCAGAAATCGAAGATACAAAACGTTATTTGTGGGTTATGAGATACATGGGGTTAGTCCTTTTCGATAAGCTCACAGGCAAGCTGGTTCCATTAAAAGGTGATGAAGAAACAGTACGTATTTTAACAACTTATACAAGTTGGGGGTTTCACGTGATTGGACCCGATCAGTTCGCATTTATTAACGATAATGATTTTTATAGATACGATGGTAAAACGGGTGAACTACGCGTTATAGAAGGCCTAAAAGAACAAGTTGAAATTATTAATGCAAATGGTTTTCTAAAGCCATTGCCAACCCACCCTAATGAGTACTTATTGAGTATGTCGGGCAAGCTTTATCGCTATAACGAAGAAACACAAAAGCTGACATTACTATACCAAGTCGAAAACTATAACCCATCGGCCTTCTTTGTTACCACTGATTGGATTATTGATTACAACAACACACTGTGGCTAGCTTCTTCAGATGAAGGGCTGATAGGTCTTGATGCCGAAAACTATGAAGTAAAATACCGCATAAATACGCAATCAGGTTTAAAAGCTAAATCAATTTTTGGCTTGCAAATTGATCGCTTTGGCTTTTTATGGATGAGCTCTCAAAATGGCTTATACCGTTTAGACTTAAGTTCGTTAGAACTCGACCGCTACTTTATTCGTGATGGCCTTGCCGTTAATGAATTTAATTACGATGCTGATGCAACATTACATAATGGCCAGTTGGCTTTTGGATCTACGCGCGGTGTACTGCTTGTGTCTCCTGAAGATTTCTTATCGTCACCTGTAGAGCCTGGTAATGTAAAAACAGAAATTACTAATGTGTCTTTGCTTTCTCGAGAATTAAATTATCATCCCTATAAATACGTCGATGATCCGCTACAACTGACCGCTGATGATATGGGATTAGAGGTCAATTTTTCTAACTTTGACACTATAAATAAAGACAAAACGGTGTACAAAGTTACGCTTGAAGGCCCTACATCACTTCATTACGACAGACTAACAACAAACAAAGTGTTTTTCACAAAATTACCTCCTGGCGATTATACGTTATCTGTTTCTTCAGCGTCTGACCTTAATAATATTATTTCTGAAAGTAGGCAATTACGCTTTAAAGTTGCCTATGCAACGTGGTCATCCCCCCTTGCTTATACCTGTTATACGATGATAACACTGGCCATTTTGTTTTTTATTTTCTGGCAATATCAAGCCCGTCAAAAAGCGATTCGTAAAGCGCACGATGAAGTATTAAAGTCTCAACAACAAACTGAATTAGCTTTAAGCAGTAATAAAAGTGGCGTATGGGAGGCTAACTTGGCCGAGCAAACCTTTTTTAATAGCCGCTGTGCAGTGGAGCTTGGCTACAGTGAATTTAAAGACAGTCTGCCCATTGCAGATTTCATACAACTTATTCACCCTCTTGACCGCCGATTAGTTATCAGCCAATGGGAATCATTTTCTAAACAATTAAATAATGAACAATGGAATGTAACATACCGATTAAAGCACAAAAATGGAGAGTGGCTTTGGTACCAAGATGTTGGCCGTGTTGTTGAAACAGATGATGATAATAAACCGTTAAAAATTTCAGGTATTTACACCAATATCACAGAGCAAAGAGCCAATGCTCAACAAGCAGCTGTGCTAGGTGAGGCCTTTAGTCAAATTAACGATTGGTTACTTATTTTAGATAGCCAACTTAAACCGTTTTCAGCAAATACGAGCTTTAGCGAAGCCTTTTCAACACCTAAAAATATTACTGACTTAACAGTTAAAGACTTTATCGGTGCGATTGGCAAATCTCATTATCTCGAATACTTAAATGTACTAAAAACACTTAAACCTAAACAAAACTGGAAAACAGAAGCCTATATTCGCACACTAAAAAGCCCTGCTCATCCAGTCCACATCAGTGTCACTGCGGTGGCCAAAGACAGCCAAAGCATTAACTATTATGTTATTGTTATTTCAGATTTAACAGAGCAAAAACGAGCTGAAGATGAACTTCGCTACTTAGCAAATTACGATCCTTTAACAGGGCTTCCTAATCGCACATTAATGCACTCTAAAATTAATAGTTGTATAAACAGCTCTAAAAAACGTAACAAGTTAGCAGCACTGTTGTTTATTGACCTTGATAAGTTTAAACCGGTTAATGATTCATTTGGTCACGCTGTGGGTGACCAATTACTGTGTAATATTACTCAACGCGTAAGCTTAATTTTGCCTGAAAACGCTGTTATTGGCCGCCAAAGTGGTGACGAATTCTTAGTGTTGGTCAAAGATCTGCATTCTCCTCAAAGTCTGAGTGAACTGGTTAAAAAGCTAACCGAAGAGCTCGCGAGCAAAGTAATTATCGATGACTTTTCTATTAATATTTCAGCCAGTATCGGGGTTGCACTCTACCCATTTGATGCCAAAACGGCAGACGACTTAATTCGTAATTCTGATATAGCAATGATGCATGCGAAACAATCTGGCAGAAATAACTTTAAGTACTTTACCGAGCAAATGAATAATCAGCTGACAAAAAAACTGTTGCTCGAAAACGCGTTAAAAGATGCCTTTAAAGATGATGAGCTATTTAATAATTATCAGCCTATCGTTAATGCGAAAACGAAAGAAATACATGGGGCTGAATTATTAATGCGATGGAGAAACGAGCAAGGGTTTGTTTCGCCTGCTGAATTTATTCCCATTGCAGAAGAAATTGGTTTAATAGAATTATTAACTGAACAAGCACTCGATCGCGCTCTGACTGAGCTATTGCCACTACTTCGCGCAAATCCGCACTTTTACTTGTCGTTGAACTTATCGCCAATGCACATTTTAAAGTCTAACTTAACTGAGCGATTACTCATGATTCTGAGCAATCATTTAATTAAACCTGTTCAGTTACGACTTGAAATAACAGAAAGCACGCTACTCGAAGATAAAGAAAAAGCATCAAAACAATTAAAAATGCTAAAAAATGCAGGGTTTAAACTTCTTTTAGATGATTTTGGTACGGGTTACTCATCACTGACTTACTTAAGCCAGTTCCCTATTGATGTGATTAAGATAGATCAGAGCTTCGTACGCAACATTGGCTTAGATAAAAGCAACGAATCAATCATTCGTACTATTCATGCACTCTCGTCAAACCTTGGCTTATATTGTATTGCTGAAGGGGTGGAAACTCTCGACCAAATAAACTTTTTAAGAAATATGGGCTGTAATGACCTGCAAGGTTATTATTTTGCTAAACCCATGTTAGCCGATGAACTGATTGCACAGCAGACTATTCAAAGTATTGTCGAGCGCCTAATCAAACTGTAGTACCCAATTTGCTTGATTAAGTGGGCTCTTTAGAGCTGAAAAAACCGCGTTGATAACAAGGCATATTTTCGTTATTTAGTGGCTCTCGGCAATTGCTCCTGCATTGCCCTGCATCCATGCAGTGGTAAACCAAAAATGTTAACGCAGCTAGCGACAGCTTAAATCTCTAAAATGATTATGTATCATTGCGAATTCGTATTATACAGACAGGTAAGCCACCTTAATTAATACCATTCCGCTTAATTTAGTGATCTATTTTGAGGCAATAAAACCGCGTTGATAACAAGGCAAAAATTTAGTTATTTAGTTGTTCTAAATCAGAAATTTTTAACGC
>MDTG01161784.1_pt1 | contig 20031 bp, 19 predicted proteins | sample 811421 | NCBI WGS metagenome assembly MDTG01 (sample SAMN05326645, study PRJNA326480) | marine metagenome | isolation source: seawater | place: Pacific Ocean: South East | collected 2011
AGCATTTACATTCCCTCACCTTTATGCATTTGGTGGAGGCGAAATATTTTGTGAATATCTTTCAAATTATTTGATAAATTTTTATAATATTGATCTTTATTTTTATAAATCAAAAAAAATTAACAAAAAAATCAAATTTGATAAAAAAATTAATATTATAGCAATTAGAAGTTCAAATATATTAATAGATTATTTGTGTAAAAATTATATTTTTCTAGCTCAACTCTATTTATTATTTTATTTACAAAAAAAAAAATATCATTTTATTTTTTCTGGTGCTGGAGAATTTTTTCATAAAAATAAATGTTTTCAGTATATACATCACCCTTTTTATTCTTTAAATATCTCTCATTATTTATCTTTAGGATTAAAAAAAAAAAATTTTATCAAGTTGTTTTTAAGATTTTTGGTTTCCATATTTGCACGATTTATTATTAAAATTAACCAAAAATATTATAAAAATACTATAAGTATAGTAAATTCGAAATTTATATTTGAAAGATTTAACACTATTTATAAAAATAATATTTTAAAACCATTCATAGTATTTCCAACATTTAAAATACCAAATTCAATTCATGAAAAATTTGATAAATTTGAAAAAAGAAAAAATAATTTTGTTATATTAGGAAGAGTAAGTGAAGATAAAAATACACTAGACGCAGTAAATTTTTATTTAAAATTCAAACAAGAAAACAAAAATTTTAATTTAGGTACTCTTCATGTCATTGGCCCAATTGAAAAAAAATTAAAAAAACAAATCAAATTAAATAAATTTAACAATGATGATTGTGTTTTTCATGGGTATTTATCTTTAAAGAAGAGAAATGAAATATTGAAAAAATCTAAGTATGGTTTGCATTTTTTTATCGGTGAGCACTTTGGAAGGTCTATTTTGGAAATGCAAAAATTTGGATTAATAGTTTTTTGTCATAATTCTGGTGGAGCAGTAGAAATAGTTGCAAATAAATTTCAGAAATTTAATAATCTATATGAGCTAGAGAGAAAAATTAAATTTGTAATAACAAACTTAAATCTAAGAAAAAAAATTAAAAAAATGATAAATAAAAGGATCTTAGAATTTACTGATCGTAATTTTAGAGGTAAAATATTAAAAGTATTGAACAATGGATAAAATGAATAGAAAGATTGCGTTAATAACAGGTTCCGAAGGTTTCATTGGTTATTATTTAAAAAAATTATTATTAAAAAATAATTACAATGTAATTGGATGTTATTATAAAAAAAAAAAATTTAAAAAAATTAAAAATGTAAAGTATATATTTTGCGACGTAAGAAAAATTAAAAGATTAAAAATAATTTTAAATAAATATAAACCAAACATTATTTTTCACTTAGCGGCTAAAAGCCATCCATTTTATTCTTTTGTCGATCCTATTGGTACAATTAATACAAATGTTCTTGGAACAATTAATTTACTAGAAACTTGCAGAGATTTAAATATTAATTCAAAAATTATTATGGCTTGTTCAAGTGGTCAATATGGATCAAGACCATATTCTAAATTACCAATGAAAGAGAACGATTTATATGATCCAGAACACATTTATGGTTTGTCTAAGGTTTTTCAAGATTCTCTCTGTAAGCAGTATTTTAAAATGTTTAAATTAAAAACAATTAGAGCAATTTTATTTAATACATCTGGTCAAGGAAAAAAATTTGATGTTTTTCATGACATTTGCAATCAATTTAGAAAACAGTTTTCTAAAAAAAAAATAATAATTAAATGTGGAAATTTAAATAATTTTAGAGATTTTATGCATGTAGAAGATGTCGCTCATGGACTTTTCTTTCTATCAAAGAAAGGGGTTCCGGGCCAATCTTACAATATTGGATCTTCAAACTTAATTAAAATTTCTAAGATAATAGATATTTTAAGAGAGAAATATCATAAAAACATATCACTTAAGATTGAAAAAAGATTACTAAGAAAATATGACGAAAAATTCATATCAGCATCAATAAATAAAATAAAAAAACTTGGGTGGAAACCGACAAAAAAAATTGATGATATTATTTTAGATATGATAAATCAAAATTAATTTAAAATTTATGACAAAAAAATTGGATATAAAATTTTTATATTTAATATTAATAATATTTATTTCATTCTTATTTTATCGTGGTAGACTAGGTTCTGATGATATTGAAGTATATAATTTTGTAAAATATTTTATTTCTTCAGAGTTATCTTTTAAAGATTTTATAGTTAACTTAGACTTTTATATTGAGAAAACATCTGAATATGAGGACATACAAGTTTTTGGTTACAACACTTGGAGCCACAGGTTTATTTGGGTTCTTCAAACATATATAATTACAAAACTAGTCTTTATTTTAAATTTCTTTTGGGATTTTGATAAAATCTTTATCTCTCAATATTTTGCAGGTTATATTTTAACATTTTATTCATTTTTATCATACCTTTTGGTATATTTATATTTAAGAAAATATAACAATTTTTATTATTCATTCTTATTATCCTCTATTATTTTTTTTGGAACAGGGTTAATTAGTTTTTTCACAGGATCATATATAGAGAGTTTAATATTACTCTTATTTGTATTAAGAGTTATTTCACAAGAATTAAAAATAAAATTTTTTTTTGATTTATTAATAATATTAATAAAACCTTACTATTTTGCCTATATAGCATTACTATATTTTTGTGATAGCAAAAGTTTTATCAAAAATATAAAAATTTTTTTTTTCTTAATTTTATCATTTATTTTAGTTAAATTTATAATAACCTATAATTTTTCAACTGCTCAAGGCAATTTAGATTTACTGAAAAGTTTTAATCCAAATTTAGATTTAGTATTAATACTAAATAATTTATATAAATTTTATTTTTCTTATGGAGTAGGTATTCTCTTTTCTTCTACTATTCTTATAATATTGTTTATCTTTGGATATAACAAAGAATCTAAATATAAAATTACAGGACTATTATTTTTAAGTGTTTTTTTATGTTTGTGGGAAGGTTTCCACGGTTATGCCCCTGGGGGCAGATATTTTCTTCCCATAGTTGTTACTTTTCTTACAGAATTTAACTCAGGATTTAATTATTTGTTTAAAAATTTAGATAAAATTAAAATTCGTTTTATTTCATTTATTATTTTGTTTTTATTAATACTTAATTTACCTGTTTTAGAATATAGAAATACAAATTTAGCTAGTTATTTAAATCAATCAGCAAAAAAAGAAGTTGTAATAAATAAATTGGTAATCAAAGACGGTAAAATTATAAAAAAGAATACTCCTATAGAAAAAATAACTTATAACCATTTAATTTTTTCTAACATTATAATTATAAATAAAATATTTGGTTCAGAAAATATTAATTTTAATAATCAAATAATTGAACTTAGTGATATTTACCCTATGACTGGAATAGCTAGGGTTATTTATATTGGCAATAATAAATTAGAGATATACGGAAAAAAAATTAATGAATTTTCAAACAATTTCAAAAAAATTTTAATTTTTTTCTACTTTTTACTAGCGTCTGTATATGTTTTTCTAATTATTTTCTGTTATTACAATTTAATAAGTTTAATTAAAAAAAAGTGAACAAATTAATAAGCATTATCATTCCAACATATAATTCAGGAAAAACTATTAATAGAGCAATCAAGTCTGTAATAAATCAAAAATATAAAAATTGGGAGCTAGTAATAATAGATTCATATTCAAATGATAATACAATTAGTATTATCAATTCCTATAAATCCAAAAAAATAAAAATCTATTATATAAAAAAAATAAAAGGATTAGCAAAAGCAAGATACTTAGGTATTAAAAAATCAAAAGGAAATTTGATTGCTTTTTTAGACTCAGATGATGAATGGAGTGAAAATAAATTAATTTCTCAATATAAATTTTATCAGATTATGCATGCTCAGTTTTGTTGCACAGAATACAGTATAGTAAATATAAATAGAGATAAAAAAAAAATACGACAAAAAATAAATAAATTTGATTTTAATTATTTACTAGTTAATAGACCAATTGCTTTGTCCACTGTAATGATTGACAAAAAATTAGCTTCAACAATGTTTAAAAAATATTTAAAAAATCAATATGCTGAGGATTATCTTTGGTGGTTAGTAGCTCTTCAAAATGTCAAGTATTGTTATATATTAAGAAAAAATTTATCAAATATTCATCTAGGAGAAGAAAATAGATCAATTAGGTTTATTAAAAATTATAAATCCTTGTATAATATTTATAAAAAAGATTTTAACTTTAATTATTTACAAATATTATTAATTTTTATTAAATTAGCATTTACAACATTTAATAAAAATATATTTAAATTTAGAAGTCTTTTCTTAAAACATTAATACATAATGAAATTTAACTCTATTCAATTTTTCTCTTTTTTAATTTATATATTACCTGCTGCAATAATTACGGGTCCGTTTTTTCCAGAGTTAATAATTTTAATTTGCAATATTTATTTTTTAATAAAAGTAATCCAAAAAAAAAACTTTTATTATTTTGATAATATTTTTTTTAAATTTTTTTTGGTTTTTTGGATTATTCTCAACTTTTCAGCACTATTTTCGGACAATATACTGAATTCACTAAAATATAGCTTTGCCTACATAAGATATGGAATTTTCATGCTATCAATAAACTATTTTATTAATAAAAACGAAAAATTAATAAAATATTTTTATAAATATTTAATCTTTACTTTTATTATAATTTTAATTGATAGTTACTTTCAATTTTTGTTTAATTTCAATCTATTAGGTTTTGAAAAACCAAATAATTATATTATTTCAGGTTTATTTAATGACGAGTGGATTCTTGGAACTTATTTAATGCGACTTTCTCCTTTGTTAGTAGCCTTATATTTATATTTAAATAAAGAAAATAGGAAAAAATTTGACTCTTATCTTCTTTATCTTGCTTTAATTTTTCCAATGATTTTCTTGAGTGGTCAAAGAACGCCCTTTTATTTGTCAATTATTTTTCTATTTATTTCGCTTATAATTTTAAAATTAGATAAAAAAAAAATTCTATGTTTATTATTTTCTCTTTCAATAATCATAACAAATATTTTAATTGATAATCAGAAATATGAGGGTATTGGCACAGGTTATAAAAATAGAATGTTTTCGGATATAGTTTTTAACTACAAAAATATTCCACAACATCAAGAAAATCAGATCGATAAAAATAAACATTTTAAATTTATTTTTATAAGTCCTAGTCATAATGCCTTATGGTTTACAGCCATTGAACTTTTCGATCAAAAAAAATTGTTAGGTCATGGACCAAATTCGTTTAGGAATGTGTGTGAAAATATTAAAAATAATAAAGAATATATATGCTCTACGCATCCTCATAATTATTTTTTTCAACTTTTAGCCGAAACAGGAGTTATTAGTGCTTTATTTTATATCGGTATTTATATTTTAGTTTTGAAATGTTTATTCAATTATTATTTAAAATTAAATCATTCTGAAAATAGATACAAACTGGGAGCAAAAATGTTTTTACTTTTATCCATGATAATAAATTTTGCACCGTTAGTCCCAAGTGGTAATTTTTATAATAACCACCAAAATATTCTTATTTATTTGCCAATTGGATTTTTGTTAAATTTGATGATTTCAAGGGCTAAATAAATGTTTAGTATTATAATAATCCAGGTAATTGCATTCAACTTACTTTACCTTGTTTTCAAAAATGCTCCATGGTTTAGTAGATTTTTGGATAATGATTTTGCAAAAGAACAAAGTTTTCATAGCGAACCAATACCAAGATATGGCGGTATTTTAATTTTTTTTAGTTTTTTTGTTTCAGTCTATTTTAAATCAGAAAATGTATTTAATTATAATATGTTTGTTTGTTTTATAATTGCTAATTTTTTGCTTGGAACTCTAGATGATATTAAGTTAATTGTGAACCCTTTATACAGGTTTGTTTTATTTTTAATTTTTAATATTTCTTTAATTATTTTTTTTGATTTAAGGGTAAAAGAATTTGATGTTTTTATTTTAGATTATCTTAACAGTTTATATTTTTTTTCTATTTTAATAAGTTTTTTCTGTTTATTTTTTATCGTTAACGGGTCAAATTTGATAGACGGTTTTAATGGTTTATTGGGTATACATACTTTTTTAATTTTAGGAGTTCTTTCAATTTTAACATATAATAAAATTCAATCTGATATTTTAATCCTAAATTTTATTCTTATGACATCTTTGGCCTTGTTTTTAATATATAATATTCCTAAAGCAAAAATTTTTTTGGGTGATGGAGGTTCATTTTTTTTAGGAACGTTAATTTCTTTAATAATAATTGTTTCTTACAATCAATCTAACGAAATTTCTCCTTTTTATTTTGCAATATTAATTTTTTATCTTTTTTTTGAAATATTCTTTTCTGTTTTTCGAAAAATTTTACAGAGGAAAAATCCATTTTACCCAGACAGAATGCATCTACATATGCTTATTTATAAGTACTTAAAATTATCAAATAAAAAAATTAAAAATCATAATTTTATGACCAGCTTAATAATAAATGTATTTTATAGTATCTTAATAGCACCTTCTTTCTTTTTTTATCAAAATGATTTTTTTTGTAAAATTTATTTCACAATTTTAATCTTACTTTATTTAATTGTTTATTATTTTTTAAATCGCAAAATTAAAACTTATGAAACAAAAAATTAACCAGCTTGTTCTTTTAAACGGTGGTTTTGGAAAAAGAGTTAAATCAATTTCGAAAAATAAACCAAAGTGTTTAATAAAATTTAAAAGAAAATCATTTTTATATTGGCAATTAAATATGTTTAAAAAAAATGGAATAAAAGAAGTTATTATTTGTACTGGATACAAAAATAAATACATTGTTGAAGAAATAAAAAATCTGAATATAGAGAATTTAAATATTAAAATAATCAATGAAAAACAACCACTTGGCACAGGAGGAGCAATTAAAAATTGTTCGAAACTATTAAAAAACTTTTTTTATGTTACTTATGGTGACTCGTGGTTAAACCTTAGATTTCATAATCTAAAAAGAAAATTTATTAATAAGAAAGCAAAAAATATAATCACTGTTATTAACAAAAAAAAAATAATTGACCATCTTCCCAATATATTAATAAAAAAAAATAAAATTATTGATTACTCTAAAAATAATGAAAATTATAATTATATCGATTATGGATTAATGATATTAAATAAAATTGAGATTGATATAACCAAAAAAAAAAAATTTGATTTAAATTTTTTGATTAACAGAATTATACATGGAAAATCTACTTATTATTATAATGTAACAAGGAAATTCTATGAAATTGGATCTTTAAAAGGTATAAAAGAGTTTAAAAAAATCATAAAATAATGAAATATCTTAAAAAACACCTAGACGACCATATTAAAATTGCTGCTGAAATTGATTTAAAATCTATAAACGAAATTTTAAAATTATTGATTAATTTAAAAAAAAGAAAAGGTAGATTATTTATTTTAGGCGTTGGTGGAAGTGCAGGAAACGCTTCTCATGCAGTAAATGATTTTAGGAAATTATGTGGTATTGAAGCTTATGGACCAGCGGATAATGTTTCTGAACTAACTGCAAGAACTAATGATGATGGTTGGGAAAATGTATTCTCTAAATGGTTGGAAACAAGTAACTTATCTAATAAAGATATGTTACTCTTCTTTTCAGTTGGTGGAGGATCAGTAAAGCGAAATGTAAGTGTTAATTTAATTAGAGCATCAAAATTTGCCCAAAAGAGAAAAAGTAAAATAGCAAGTGTAATTGGAAGAAAAAAAGGATATTTAAAAAAAATTTCAGATGCTTGTTGTGTAGTACCTGATGTTAATAAAAGATCAATAACACCTCATACAGAAACATATCAAGTATTTATTTGGCATATGTTAGTTTCTCATCCAAAACTACAAATAAAAAAAACTGTTTGGTAATTAATTAATGGCAAAAAATTGGAACGAAGCTCAGTTAAATGAGAAGAAATTTTGGAAAAATGTTTATCATGAAAATCATAATGAAGTTTATGACAAAGTAACTGATGAACATTTAATAGGTTTTACAAATGAAGTCCTCCAAAGACATAAGTTAAATATTTCAAATTTTAGAGAAAAAAAAATTGCTGACATAGGTTGTGGTCCTTTTGGCATCATTAAAGGATTAATGCTTATGGCTGAAAAAATGAATGTTAATATAAATCAAATATTTGGGATTGATCCATTAATGAAATTTTATAAAGAAGAGATAGGAATATTAAAGGAAAATAGTTATCTAAATCTAATTGAATCTCCAGGTGAGAAAATACCTATTGATAATAAAAATATTGATTTCATATTTTCAACAAATGTTTTAGATCATTGTGAGGATCCAGAAAAAGTAATCAGTGAGGCAGAGAGAATTTTAAAAGAAGAGGGGGAATTTTATTGTTCAGTACATGTAGTTTTTTCATATATATCTTTTCTAGCTCCAGTATTAAAATATTTTGATACAAATCATCCTAAACATTTTTCTGAAAAATTTTTTTTAAAACTTCTCAATAATAAGTTTAAAAAAGTAAACGTTACCTATAGAGCAAAAATTTTTGAAGATCATCCAAAATTTAAATTTAGAAATATTTTGAAAAGTAAAAATATTTATAAAGGATTAAAAAGATTTCTTTCACATTATATTTTATACACAGCTTATTTTTTGTGCAAAAAATAAAATGAAAAAAAAAAGAGCAATTTTTTTTGATAGAGACGGTGTTTTAATTGATGCACCTATTTTAGATGGTAAACCTCAATCTTCTAGAGAGCTAAAAAATATCAGACTTTGTAAAGATATAGCAAAGTTATGTAAAAAATATAAAGATGAATATTTACTTATTATGGTTACAAATCAACCAGATTACGTTAGAAAAAAAAATACAAAAAAAAATATTCAAATAATAAATCAATACTTAAAAAAAAAACTTAATCTTGATGATATTTATGTCTGCTATAGTGACGATGATAATTGTTTTAATAGAAAACCTAATCCAGGTATGATTTATGAAGCTCAAAAAAAACATAATATTGACCTTAAAAATAGCTATTTTGTAGGAGATAGATGGAGAGATATAGGAGCAGGTAATAGAGCAAAATGTATAACTATTTTTATTAATCGAAATTATAGTGAGAAAAATATTTTCAAACCTAAATTTAATGTTAAAGAAATAAATGAAATTGTAAAAATTATAAAATGATGAGAAAATATAAGTCTATTCATGTTGGTTTAGGAAATTTTTCTCTTCAAAGACTTCAGCTAAATTTGAATAATAACATGTTTGATGTTGAGGCCTTTGTTGATTTAGATTTATCTAAAGCTAGAGAAGGATTAAAAAAGTTAAAAAATTTGCCAAATAATTATGAAGAAAGAATTTTTACATCTATAACTGAGGCTCAAAAAAAATATAAAGCAGAAGTTTGTTTTATTTATGTAGCTTCAGAAGTACACGCAAAGTTGATAATTGAAAGCCTGGAAAATAAACTTCATACATTTTGTGTAAAATCTATAGCATCTAATATTAATGAATTTAAAAAAATTATAGATGTAAAAAAAAAATATAAAGAATTAAAATTAGTTCAAGGTTTAAATAATCAGTGGAACGAAGCAAGCTTAAAGATGCAAGAGCTTTTAAATGATAAAAATGAATTTGGAGATTTCAAAATGGGAAACTGCATTATGTGGGGAAGACAAAATCTTAAAAGTGATAAAATTTTAGTAGATGTAAATCAGGAAGGAATTTTTTTTCATTCAATGGGTGTTCATCAATTAGGTCAAATCGTTATGTCTATTGGTCTGCCAAAAAGTGTAATTTCCACATCTCCAGAATTTAAGCAGGAAGATATTGGATTTAAAGGTATAAAAGGGACATCATCTGCTGCTTGTTATTTAAAATATAAAGATGGAGGAGTTATTTCTTATACCGCAACTAGAGGAGGGCATGGAAACCCATTTGGATTTGCATCTAGATGGAGTGGAAATTGGCTATTTCATGGTACAAAAGGAGATATCAAAAGAGATGGTGGTAGATTAACCTTATTTAGGAACGGTAATATAGTTAAAGATTTTTATTTAAAAGATCTTGATGATAATCTTTATATTGATGAGCTAAAACAGTATGAAATATTTTATGAGAATTTATCTGGAAATAAAAGAATTGATTTACAAAAAAAATCACTTCAAGTTTGGATATTAATGGAAGCATGTAATCTTTCAAGTAGACAAAATAGAGAAGTTTTAATTGATGAAATATTAGAAGATATTGATTTAGATAATTTATAATTTAATGACAGATTTTAATAATAAAAATATAATTATAACAGGGGCGTCAAAAGGTCTTGGTAAAACGATAGCTATCGAATTTGAAAAGCTTGGATGTAATCTAGCTTTAATAGCTAGAAGTAAAAATTTATTATATGAAATTGAAAATAATTTTAAAAAAAAAAATAATCATAAATTATATGACATCGATTTATTAGAGGATGATAGTAGAAAAAGGTGTTTAGATGATATTAAAAAACAATTTAAAAATATTGATATAATATTCCATTGTTTAGGTGGAAGCTTTGGTATTAACGACTCTTTAGATGAAATGTCTAATTTTATGAGATCAATTAAAGGAAATTTAGGTGTTTCAATTGATATTAATAATAAATTTATTCCTGATATGAAAATACAGGGTCAAGGTAATATAGTCCATATTAGTTCAGTAGTAGGAAATCAAGCAACAGCTTCAGTTCCTTATGTTACTGCAAAATCATCAATTTCTGGTTACGTAAGAACCATGGGTAATATTTTAGCAAATGACAATATTGTATTATGTGGTGTTTTACCTGGCGCCTTTTATTCAGAAAATAATGCTATGAGTAGATTTCAACATTTTAAACCAGATGAGTACAAGCAATTTGTCGAAAAATTACCTGCCAAAAGAATGCCATTAGCTCATGAATATATTGAGACATTGAAATTATTATCTAGTTCAAATTCTAAAATTTTTTGTGGCTCAATGGTTCCTATGGACACAGGTCAAGGCTTGTCAATTTGAAAATGATTTTAACTTTTGGGATTGCATCGTATAACAATGCAAAAAATCTAATTTTAACAATTAATACTATTAAAAAGACTATGAATAATTATAAAAAGTATAATTATGAAGTAATAGTAGTAGACGATAACTCTAATGATAATACTGAAAATAAATGTAAAGACTTAAAAAAAAATAATGTTAGATACTTTAAAAACAGTTTTAAGTTAGGTTTTGGTAAGTCAATTTTAAAAGCAGCAAGTTTGGGGAGGGGAAAATTCTTTAAAATTGTGCATTCTGGTAATATTGAAAATATAAAAGAACTAAATACATATATAAAAAATTTAAATAAATACAAAGTAATTATTCCTTACATTTTAGATCAGAGAATATTTTATAGAAAATTTTTGTCAAAATTTTGTACTTTAATTTTAAATTTAGTATCAGGAAAAAATTTAAAGTATTATCAATCACCTTTAATGTGTGAAAGAAAAAAATTTATTAAATATTTTCCAAAAAATAATTTTGGAAATTTTTTTTTATCAACAATAATTTATAAACTAGTGAATAATAATGTATCTATTTTAGAATTTGGAATAAAGCCAAAATTTAAAAAAGGATCTACAGCTTTATCTTTTTATAATTTAATTTCATTTTTTATTTCAATAATTACAATTTTCAAATTAAGGATAAATAATAGAATAAAGTAGATGTCAAAAAAAGTTTTCATTACTGGTGGAAGTGGCTTTTTAGGAAGAAATTTAATTTCATTTTTAAAAAAAAGAAAAATTAAAATTTTCGCACCTTCATCTAAAGAGCTAAATTTATTAAAATATAATGATTTAAAAAAAATTAAAAATAATTTTGATACAATTTATCATCTTGCAGCTTGGACCCAAGCTGGTGATTTTTGTCTGAAATACCCTATGGATCAATGGGTAGTAAATCAAGAGATTAATACCAATATAATTAAATGGTGGTCAGTTAATGGGAATAGAAATTCTAAAATTACAATAATAGGAACTAGTTGCTGTTATGATGAAAAGGGAAGTTTTAATGAAGCAAACTATCTTAATGAAAAACCTCATGACAGTCTCGCAACTTATGCAATGACAAAAAAAATGTTACTCCAAGGTGTAATTTCATGTCAGATTCAAAAAAAACTTAAATGGAATTGTTTCATACCCTCTACACTTTATGGGATAGGATACAAAATCACGAACAAAACACCTCATTTTATATTTGATCTCGTAAAGAAAATTCTAAGAGGAAAATATTATAACGAAAAAGTAGAATTATGGGGAGACGGAAATCAAACAAGAGAAATTATTCATGTAAATGATTTCGTGCTTAATATGTTTAATGTAGGAAATAAAATAGATAATGAAATTTTTAATATTGGAGGAGGTTCTGAAAATTCGATTAAATTTTTTGCCAAAAAAATTTGTCAACGAGCAGAATATGATTTTAAAAATATATTATTTGATGAAACAAAATATGTTGGGGCAAAGTCAAAAAAATTGTCTATTAACAAGATTATAAAGAACAATCTAAATTACAAAAAAAAACTTACAAGTTTAAATAAAGGGATTAATGAGATGGTAGATTGGCATATTAAAAATAAAGAATTCTAATTGCAATGAGAAATTTTTTTGTTTTACTACCTTCTTTTGAAAATTATGGTGGACATGAATATACATTTATTAAACCGCTAAATTTTTTTGCAAAAAAACAAAGATTAAATTTACTTTTTTTATTACCAGAAAAAAATAAATTAAAATTTAAAAATAAAAATTTTAAAATAATTTTTTTCTCAAAAAAATATAATTTTTTTTTAAAAATAATAAGTATATTTTTTAATTACTTTAAAATTAAAAATTATTTAAAAGAAAGATATAATGATAATGATATAATTTATTTAGATGGTTATAGTATCTATTTTTTAATCTCATTTTCTCTGTTTTATTGTTTCTCAAATCAAAAAAAAATAAAATTAATATTATGGTTAAGATATCCAATTACAAAAAGTTTGAAAGATAAAATTTTAAAGTTTTTTATTTACAAAATTTGTAATTTAAAAAATACTATATTTTTAACTGAGAACGAACTATTGGAGCAAAATATTAAAAAAAACATTAGTAAAATTAAAATAAATAAGATGCCAAGCTTACATAATCTTAGCAAACACAAAAAGATTAAAAAAATAAATAAAAAAAATTTAAAAATATTGTGCCCTGGTATTTATAGAGAGGAAAAGTATGGAAGTAATCTATTAAAATTTATTAAAAATAATTTAATTAAAAATTTTAAATTAAAAATATCAAGAAATTTTAAATTAGAATTTAAAAATTTATCTAAAAATTATTTAAAAAAATTAATTTTTATCAATGATAATTTAAATTATAACAAATTTATAAATGAGGTATTAAAATCAGATGTAATTCTTTTACCTTATAAAATGCCTAACTATAAATATAGAACTTCGGGTTTATTTTTTGAAGCTATAAGTCTTAATAAATTTACATATGTATCAAATGGAACCTTAATGGAGAAAGATTTAAAAAAATTTGATCTTATAAATTTTGGAATTAAAAACTGGGAAAATTTAACAATTGATAAAATATTTAGTAATATTCAAAATAAAAAAAATATTAAAAATTTGAAAAAATTTTCTGATTTTTACAAAAAAATTAATGGCCCTAAATCATTTTCAAATCAGCTTATTAGCTTATGTGAAAAATTCTAAAATAATTAAAAAAATATATTTTAATTATACTAAGTTAATGATAAATACCTTTTGCACATGAAAATAAAAATTTATGCCGATGGGGCAAATAAAAAAGATATTCTATATTACAATAAGCAAATAGACATTGCAGGCCTCACTACCAATCCTTCTTTAATGAGAAAATCAGGAGTTACAAATTATAAAAAATTTTCAATTGAAATTTTAAAAAAGGTCGTCAAAAAACCAATTTCTTTTGAGGTATTTGCTGACGAATTTAATCAAATGTACAAACAGTCAAAAATAATTTCTTCTTGGGCTAATAACGTTTATGTTAAAATTCCAATAACAAATACAAAAGGTAAAAGTTGTAAAAATTTAATACAGAAACTTTCTGATGAAGGTATAAAACTCAATATAACCGCAATATTTACCAAATCTCAATTGAACACTGTATTTAAAAGTTTGAATAAGAAAACTCCTGCGATTATATCTATATTTGCAGGAAGAATAGCTGACACAGGTAGGGATCCAAATAATATTATCAAATATGCAAATAGATTATTTAAAAGGAATTTAAAACATAAAATTTTGTGGGCAAGTACTAGGGAAGTTTTGAATATTATTCAGGCAGAAAAAGCTGGTGCAGATATAATTACTGTACCGACAAATATTTTAACTAAAAAAAAATTATTTAATAAAAGTCTAAATAAATATTCGTTAGAAACTGTTAAAGAATTTTACAAGGACGCAAAAGCCGCAAAATATAAAATTTGATGATAATTAGTAGAGCTCCATTAAGAATTTCAATAGGTGGGGGTGGTACTGATCTACCATCATATTTTTTAAAAAAAAATGGATTTTTAATATCAGCAGCAATAAACAAATATATTTACATTACAGTTGGTCAAACATTTAATAAAAAATTTTTATTAAAATATTCAAATTTTGAGGAAGTTAAAAATATTAAGAAAATTAAACATCCGCTATTCAGAGAAACATTAAAAGATTTAGATATAAAAATTCCTGTAAATATCTCTAGTCATGCTGACATACCAGCTGGTTCAGGGTTAGGTTCATCTGGGTGTTTTACTGTAGCACTATTTAGAGCTTTAGGTGAAATTAAAGGAATGAAAATGTCTAAAAAAGAAATAGCAGAAAGAGCATGTAAAATAGAAATAAAAAAATTAAAAGAACCTGTTGGAAAACAAGATCAATATTCTTCAGCTTTTGGTGGACTGAGGTCTTATCAATTTATGAAAAACGGTGAAACAATTGTTAAAAAAATTAAAATAAAATCAAAAAAGTTAAAATCTTTTAAAAACTCTTTATCTATATATTTTACTGGTATCTTGCGAAACTCTTATGATATTTTAAAAACGCAAGATTTAAAATCAAAAATTATGGATAAAGAAATGATGTCAAATTTGGATATGGTAAAAGAAATGGGTTTAAATACAAAATATATTTTAGAAAAAGGAAATTTAATTGATTATGGATATTTACTTAACGATCATTGGAATTTTAAAAAAAAACGGTCATCTAAAATGACAAATAAATTTATTAATAATTTATACGATTACGCATTAAGCAATGGAGCTATAGGAGGTAAACTAATGGGTGCTGGTGGAGGTGGTTTTTTAATTTTCTTTTCAAAAAATGCAAATGAACTAGATGAAGCTTTTAAAAAAATTAAAATAGATAAGTTAGATTTTCAATTTGATTTTGATGGTGTAAAATTATTATCTATTTAATCTAATTCACTGATTTTTAAAGAAATTAAATCTTTTTTATATTTTGGAATAGCGAAACTGTTGGTTAACAGCTGATAATTATAGTTTATTTTATTTATTGAATAGAATTTTTTTTCAAATCTATCACTCGAGACTACCTGGTTTTTACTGAGTTTAGTTAAGTCGCCTAAAGATCTGTAATCAATTAACTTATCTTTAATTATGTAATATTCATAAATTAATAAAATATAATCAAGTTTTAATAAAATTTTCCTTATTTTTTCATGAGTATAATCTGATGTTTCAATTAAAAGAACTGGGTTGTCTCTAGAAATTAATTTTGAAGCTCCCAATAAAATTTCGGGCTCATGACCTTCAGCGTCAATTTTTATTAATTTTATTTTTTCTTCAAAATTTAAAGAGTCTAAATTAATAACTTCTATTTTTTCCTCATTTTCTAAATATTTATTTTTATTCAAGCTGAAACCTTCTGCATAAGTTTCATTCTCTGAAGTATAGAAAATTTTCTCGCCCTTTTTTTCTGAAACGCCTTGTCTAAAAATTTTAATATTTTTTTTATTTTCGAACTTTTTTTTTAAAATTTGATAATAATTATTAAACGGTTCAAAGAGATAAAAATTATCTTTAGGAAAAAATTTTAGAAAAATTTTTGTTTTGTCACCTTTGTGAGCTCCAATATCAATAATTCCACCAAGTTTAAAATCTATAAAATTTTTTAGGATAAAATTTTCTAAAGTCTTAATTTCTAACGATAAATATTTTTCGAAAATTATTTTATAAATCTTTTTTAAATAATTATATAAATTTAAAATTTTTAAAATTTTTATTATTTTATTTGGAATAAAAATCACTTTAATAATATTTAATAATTGTTTTATTAAAATGTATTAATTGATTTTCTAAATTTACAGGAGCGTTACCTAAAAAAAAACCATTTTCATGGATATAGTTAGCATTATTAATATTTTTATAAATTGAATAATTAAAAAATTTTTTTGCCGGGTGTTTTAAAAAACAACCCCCAGTAATTAACCTAAATTGAATATTATTTTTTCTTAAATCGGCATAAATTTTATTTTTTAAATGAAGATATTTTTTTCTAAAAATAAATATTAAAGAGAAAGCTGAACTTTTACCATTTTCAGTTTGTATTTTAAAAATCTTGTTATTTTTAAAAATTTTTTTATATAAAAGAAAATTATTTCTTCTTAATTTAATAAATTTATCTAATTTTTTTAATTGAGACAAACCTACTGCAGCATATATTTCATTTGGTCTAACATTGTATCCTGGCAAAATAAATTCATATTTTTCATAATCCCTTTTCTTTATTCCAAATTGTTTTTTATCAATAATATCTCTTGTCCAGCCATGGGATCTTAGGGATCTCATTAAATCAGCAAGTTCTTTATCATTTGTGGTTATCATACCGCCTTCAATTGTAGATATATGATGTGAATAAAAAAAGCTCATTGTATTTATATCACCAAAAGTTCCAGTGAATTTATTTTTATATTTTGCTCCCAAAGATTCACAATTATCTTCCATAAAATAAATATTTCTTTTTTTACATAAATTTTTTATTTCAGATAAATTACAAGGGTTACCCAATATATTTACTGCCAAGATCATTTTAGTTTTTTTTGTTATCGCTTTTTTTAATTTTGAAAAATCAATATTTACTGTAGTAGGATCTACATCTATGAATTTTAATTTGAGACCATACTGTTGTAGTGGAGAATAAGTTGTTGACCAAGAAATAGCTGGGACTATGACTTCATCTCCTTTTTTTAAGGGGTTTTTTTTTTTATAAAATAAGGAACCAATACCAATCAGGTTTGCAGATGATCCTGAGTTAACCATTACACCATGTCTCATATTAAAATATTTAGCGTACTGATTTTCAAAATTTCTTACCTCGTCAGAATATGTGAATTGTCCAGACTCAATAACTTTCTGAATTTGTTTTATCTCTTTTTCATCCCAGGAACTAAAAGTTAGGGGGTAATTTAAATTTTTATTTTGTAACATATAATTTTTGATGAATATTTTTTTTTATAATTGCTATTCTCATAATATACAATATTAGAGTCATAAAATGAAAAAAATATCTATAATCACAACAACAATAAATATTCCAATATTTCTCAATAATATTATCAAGAATATTAAACTAAATAAAAGTCAAAAAAATTTTGATATTTCAATTATTGTTATAGCCGATAAAAAAACTCCAAAACTAGCTAAACAATTTTGTTTAAATTTAAGGAAAAAGTCAAAAATCAATATTTTATATTTCGACATAGGATTTCAGAATAAATTTTTTAAAAATAAATATCCTTCTTTATATAAATTATTCCCTTATAACGATGCTATTCGAAAATTACTTGGTTTAATCTATGTTTTAAATGATCTTCCAGATAAAATAATACTGATAGATGATGATAATTATTGTAATTCTAAACAAAATTTTTTAGGTGATTTCGATATAGTTGGTAAAAAGTATAATGGTCAAACTGTATATAATAAGAATTGTTGGCCAAATATTTATAAATCATTTGTAGAAAAAAATAATATACCAATATACCCTAGAGGTTTTCCATGGAAATATAGAAATTCAGATTCATTTAAATTTAAAACAAAAAAAGTTTATAACCAAAAAATTATTGCAAATTGTGGTTTTATTTTAAATGATCCAGATATAGATGCAGTCTCTAGATTATTTTATAAAATAAAGACAATAGGTGTCAAAAATAAAAATTATTTTATAATTTCAAAAAATAATTTTTTCCCACTCAATGATCAAAACTTATGTATTTCAAAAGAATATATAGCTCTATATTACAAACCTTTATCAGCAGGAAGAAACTCAGATATTTGGAGCAGTTATCTTCTTTCTAAAGTTTCTTCTAGTCATAATGAGCTAATCTCTTATGGAAGACCACATTTGAGACAATTTAGAAATATTCATGATTATTGGAATGACTATGAATTAGAGAAGAAACATAATGTTTCCACAGACTTATTTGTTGAAATATTAAAGAAAGTAAAACTTAGTAAAAAAAATTCTAGATACAAAAATTTTGTTAAACTTTGTACTGATAGTATTAAAATTGCGAAATATATGATTAAAAATGAGATTAATAAAAAGATGAAAAAAAATATTACTGAAAGGCATTATCAGAATATAACTGGACGAAAAGCTAGTGAAAGAAATATAGAGTCACTCAAATATATTATTGAGTATTTTAAAGAATATAACGTTTGGTTAAGACTTATAAAAAAATATAATTTTAATAAGTTTTAAATTTTAAGGAATAATTTCCTCAATAATTTTTCTTTTTAATTTTATTTTTGTCATTTCAGTGATATTTTTTCGAGCGTCTCTTCCAAATCTTTTTTCTATCTTATCTAAAAAATTATTATTTGTGTGATATTCAATAAATTTTTCATCTCTCAACTTTAATATTTCAGCAGCACTTAAATTTTCAGTTGGTAGCGGTTGAGTCGAGTATGAGTGAAAAGAATAACCTTCATAGTTATCAGGTAGTTTAATATCATTTTTTAATGCATTTTTAAACAATTCACTACCTGGTAAAGCCATAGCAGCATATGTGTTCCATCCCAAAGTATTTAATTTTTGACTTAGTTGGAAAGTTTTTTCTATAGTTTCATTTGTATCACCAGGTAAACCATAAATATAGTTTGCCATGACTTCAATACCTGCATCATGAACTTGATTAATTACTTTTTCTACATCCACATCCTCAAACTTACCTTTTGCAACCTCTAGTCTTACCTTTTTATCTCCACTCTCTATACCTAGACATAACCATTTAATTCCTGCACTTCTTACAAGTTTAAGAATATTTTCTCTTCTAACTGTATCAATTCTAGAATACGCCCACATTTTTAAAGTATCATTTTGATTTCTTTCAGCTAATAGATTACAAAGAGGTACATAATATTTAGGATTTAAAAGAAACATTTCATCTACAATTCTGATTGTTGTGACACCATAATTTATTAGTTTGTCAAATTCTTTAATAATAAATTCAGGTGACCAATGCCTCATACCACTATGATTTGATGCTACTCCTAATTCATCACTATTGTTTTTATTAATTAAATTTATCATGCAAAAGCTACATTTAAATTGACAACCTAATGAAGTTTGTATTGCTGCATATGGGGTTCTATTTTTCTCTTTATACTCAGCATGCCACATGGGTGATCTGTAAAGATCTAAGGGTTTATTTTTGAAAGGAAGTAAATCCCAGGCATATCCTGGCAGATCTTTATCCATTCTTTCATTTGGAACTATCTTTTCTGGATTATTGATGACAATCTTATTACTTTTTCTATATGCAATACCGTTTATGTTATTAATTGTGTCTAAGTTAATTTTTTTTAAATTTAATATATTCCATAAAGCATAAACACCTTCATTTAAAAAAACAAAATCTATA
>MDTG01186011.1_pt1 | contig 20031 bp, 19 predicted proteins | sample 811421 | NCBI WGS metagenome assembly MDTG01 (sample SAMN05326645, study PRJNA326480) | marine metagenome | isolation source: seawater | place: Pacific Ocean: South East | collected 2011
CCTTTTTTCAATAATGCTAGTAGCTTGATAAGAAAATCCGCTTGGAAAAAAAATAAATTTAGTAATAAAACAACTAATATGGAAGACCGTTTATGGGCGAATGAACAACAAAAAAAAAATAATTTTATTTTTTATTCTTCTAAAAGTATCGTGTATCATCATCATGGATTTCATCAGGATAATAATAAACAAAGATTAATTAATACCAGCAAAGCTATTTTGAAAAATCAGAAGAATTTTTCTCTTAAAATAGGAAGAATGAATATTAAACTTAAAGACTTTTTACCTGTATTTTTCTTAAAAAAAACAGATAATCAAAAACTAAAAAAATTTATAAAAAAAATAGAAAAATATAAATTTTCTAGAATTTTAGTTTTTTCTGAATACAAAATTAAAATAAAGAAAAAAAATTATATATTTTTTTTAAGAAATAAATTTGAGATTAATAAAGAATTATATCTGAGTGATGTTATTGAAATATACAAAGAAAAAATATTAATGCACATTAAATCGTACGAGTACCTCTTAATTTTTGATGATAATTTCGAAAAACTCTCTAAAAATTATTTAAATTCAACACTAAAAATAATAAATGATGAATACCCTGACTCTATTTTCCCCGTTAAACCAACAAGGCAACCAGTTTTTTCAAAAAAAAATGGAAAAATAATAAGAATAGATAACTATAATGTGCTAAAGAAAAATTTCTCTCCGTTGTACATTGCTCAAAGAGGTGATGGTACAGCTATACATGTATCAAACCTTTTTAAAAAAGATAAATTTGGAGGAAAAACAAATATTAATATGGTTTAAGATGAATATTGGGTTAGTTATAGGAAAAAAAAATAGCGTTGGTATTCCAGGTAAGAATTTAAGAAAAATTTTAGGGAGACCGTCTGCAGAATATGCTTTTATTGCAGCAAAATACGCAAAATTAGATCAAATATTTGTTTCAACAGATTGTAATAAAATTATTCGCATTGCAAAAAAGTATAATTCAAAAATAATTAATAGACCAAAGAAACTGTGTATGCCAGATTCATTGACTGAAGATGTTTTGGTTCACGCTTATAAAGAAATTGGAAAAGTTGTAGATAAAAAAAAAATTAAATCAATAGCATTATTATTTTGCAACAATCCAGCAATCGACGTTTTAAAATTAAATGAAGCTATAAAGTTTATTAATAATACTAAATATTTTGACTCATGCTTTTCGGTTGCAAATTATGATATGTTTAGTCCTATTAGAGCGCGAACACTAGATAAAAAAAAAACTATAAAACCGTTTACAAATTTGAAAAATTTTAAATTTAAATATTCATCTATTAGAGGCAAGGGAAGAAAAGCTTATTTTTGCGATTTTTCAATACAAGTTATGAAAAAAATTTGTTTTGAAAAAATGAATGAGGGTAATCCACCATGCAAATGGCAGGGAAAGCGATCCAAAGCTATATTTGTAGATTATGGATTTGATGTGGATGCAGATTGGCAATTTGTAGTTATAGAGCACTGGTTAAAACAAAAAGGTTTTACCGAAAAAAAAATACCTTGGAAAAAAAAATAAATAATGATCTTAGTAACTGGATGTGCAGGTTTTATAGGATTTCATACGTGCTTAAATTTACTAAAAAGAAGAAAAGATAAAGTTATAGGAATAGATAATTTAAACGATTATTATGATGTAAATTTAAAAAAAGAAAGATTAAAAATTTTAAAAAAAAACAAAAAATTTTTTTTTAAAAAATTAGACTTGGGAAAAAAAAAGGAAATCCTTAATTTTATAAAAAAAAAAAATATAAAATATGTTATTCACCTTGCCGCTCAAGCAGGGATAAGATATTCTTTAAAAAATCCTAAAAAATATTTTGATAGCAATATCTTGGGATTTTTTAATCTTTTAGAAAGTTTAAAAAATAAAAAAATTGAACATTTAGTTTTTGCAAGTTCAAGTAGTGTATATGGAAATAAAAAAAAATTCCCAATTTTAGAAACAGATACAACAGATAAACCAATTCAATTTTATGCATCAACAAAAAAAACAAATGAAATTATGGCACATACCTTTAGCTCATTAACTAAAATACCAGCAACTGGTTTAAGATTTTTTACTGTATATGGTCCTTGGGGAAGACCTGATATGGCTTTTTTTAAATTTGTAGAAAATATAAAAAAAAATAAAAAGATTGAAATCTACAATAAAGGTAATCATGAAAGAGATTTTTCATATATTGATTATATTGCTGAGGGTATTGTAAACTCTTTAGAAAATTCAAATTCCATTCATCTTCATGAAATGGGTCAAGTACCATTTGAAATATATAATCTTGGAAATGGAAAGCCAGTAAATCTGATGAAATGTGTTAAAATTATAGAAAATATAATGAAAAAAAAGGCCAAAAAAAAATTTTTAAAAATTCAATCGGGAGATGTTATCAAAACCTATGCTGATATTAAAAAAGCTAAAAAAGATTTAAAACTTAAAACTAATTTCTCTATTTTTAGAGGATTAAAAAACTTCATAGAATGGCATGGAAGGAACTACAAATAAAAAAAAGATATTTTGTGTAATATTAGATTTTCATAGGATCAACGCATTTAAAGATAATATTCTTTTTCATGTTGAAAATTATAAAAATTTAATCCCAAAAGATACAGAATTTTATGTTGTTAATGTTTCAGGTTTAGAGTTTTTTTCAAACAAAATAGATATAAGAAATAAATTAAATAACTTAAATTATTTTGAACCAAATTCATTTATTGAATTATTCAATTTTTTTAAAAAAAGAAATGCTGTTGGTGTTGTTAAAATATTAAATAATTTAAAAAATCTCCACCTTCATATAATATTTAAAATTTTAAAAATTAAGTATATAATTGTTGGGAATATTGGATATTTCCCTGTTGATCAGCAAATAATTAAAAAGAATTTTATACAGAAATTATATTCATTTATTAATGTAAAATTTCAATACTACTTATTTAGAATTTTTTCTATTATTGGAATTGTTTCAAAAGTTGAATATTTCTTCTATTCAAGCAAAAATTTCGTAGATAATTTTAATAGGACATTTTCAAAAAAAGTTGAAAGATTAGTTCCGTTTTTAAGTTTTTCATTATATAAAAATTTAACAAGAGTAAACAGTCTATACTATGATAATTTTTTGAAAGATAAAAATATTCAAAGTAAAGAATTTATAGTTTTTTGTGATAGTGGATTTGATCATAAAGACAGGATAAATGTTGAAGGTAAAATTTCAGATAAAGATAGAGAAAAATACTATTCAAAATTAATTGTTTTTTTTAGTAAATTAAAAAAAAAGTATAATAAAAAAATAATTTACTGTTTGCATCCTAAAGTTAACTATCCTTACTCAGAAAATTTTAATAAAATTAAAAAATTAGTTGATATTAAGAAATATGAAACCGAAGATTATATTTCCAGATCTTGCATAGTTATTTTTTTTTCGTCTTTACTTGTTAATTATGCAATTATGCATAAAAAAAAAATAATCGTTATAAATAGTAAATATCTAGGTACTTTTTTTACTAACAGGAATAAGAATTATATTTCAAAAATAAATTTACAGGAAGTAAATATAGATGATATTCAAAATATAAATTTTGATGAAGTTGATGACAGTATTGAAAAAAAAATTAATAAATATGATTTTTATATACATGAACATCTAATTTCTCAAAAAGATCTTTCTAGTAGCGAACAAATAAGAAATATAATAAACGATAAAATATTTAATTAAAATTTAAAATTATAAATAGAATTAATCTCTAAATTTTATATGTATGCTTTATTATATTAAAATATTCTTTAGCAAATTTTGCTCTATAAAATAAATATCTTTTTTTTAAAATCTTTAAAGATTTGTTGGTATCTTTTTGTTTAATTACTTTCAAAATTATTTTAGACAGCTCAATATGATTTTGAGGATGAAAAAAGTACGATTTAATTGGGTTTTGTTCTCTGTGTACTTTGATATCAGATAATAAAACTTTCTTGTTTAAAATTTTTGCCTCTTCAACTGAAGTACTCCAGCCCTCAAAAAAAGATGGGTTAATTAATGCTTTTGATCTGTACATCAAATTTATGAGATTTGAATAAGGTATTTTACCCAGGTATAAGAAAAATCTTTGTAATTTTTTTTTTTTATTTCATACATAATATTTTTATAAACGCTTTGATCAGTTTGAGATTTTTTGTCCCCAGTAAATATTATTTTAAATTTAGCGTTACTAGATTTTAATTTATTTACAGCTTTTATTAACACTAAATGATTCTTATGTTTCCAAAATTGATTTGGTACTAAAAAATAATTTTTGAGTTTATATTTTTTTAACTTTTTTTCATTCAAATAATTAAAATCTAAATTTGGAACAAAATTAAGCTTTTTATAATTTATTTTTTTATATGTAAACTTTTTTAAATCTTGGACTGAACTATTGCTACTTAAAAGAACAACTGAAGAATTTTCAACAATGTTATTATAAAGATTATTTCTTCTGGTTATCTCCTTATTACTAAAGTTCATGGGAAAATTGATATGTTGAAAATCTGGTGTCCAACATATCGTTTTACAATAATAAGATGGCTTATAGTGGGAAATAATATCTATTTTATACTTTTTTATAAAGTATAAAATAATAGGATCATATTTTTTTAAAATTCTTCCAATTATTTTCCTAAAAAGATTTAAAAAACTTGTTTCTGAAAATAATCTAGAGTCAATAATTTCAATATTTTTAAGTTTAATCTTTTTTAAATTTTTGCATATATTTTTTGAGGAAATAATTTTTACTTTTACAAAATTATCATGATATTCATTAATTGCCGTTATAAGTGATCTTAAATAATTTTTTTCTCCTTCCCAAGAACCAAGACTTTCAAAAAAAAAGGCTACAACAATTTTTTTATTTTTTTTTGACGTTATATTTTTCATACGCTATTTATAATATTTATTAAACCATTTGGCATACTCATTTATGCCAGTTTCAATTTTTACCTTTGGAAACCAATTATATGTAAAAATTTTTTCGTTATTCGAAATTAAATTTTTAGGATCACCTTTCCTGGTTTTAAAATTAAATTTTGGGATAATTTTTAATTTATTTATTTTTAAAAATAAATTTACAATATATTTATTCTTCACAGGTTTTGGGGCACCAATATCTATGGTTACTAATTTATTTCTTTTTATATAAAGTTTTTCTATTGCCTGAATTAGATCATTAATATGTAGCCAGGATCTCTGTTCATTACCAGTACCATAAAACTCAAAACTTCTATTTATTAATTTATTACAAATATCCCAAAAAAATTGTTTCTTTAAGCCTTTTCCATAAACAGAAAATAATCTCATAATTATAAATTCAAATTTATATTTCTTTGAGTAATATTGGCATAATTTTTCAACTTTTAGTTTATTCTTTCCATATGGAGATATTGGCTTAAGTTTTCTTTTATTATTTCCATAAACAGCAGCTGAGGAAAAAATATAAATTATAGGTTTTTTTTTGTTATTTATAAATTCTTTTAATAAATATTTAGTTGTTAAATAGTTTTTTTTAAAATCTAGTTTAGGATTCTTAAAAGACTCTGAGACAGAACTTGGGCCTGCACAATGAAAGATTATATCTGGATTAACATCAAATTTATTAAATTTTTTATTTTTAGGTAGATTATTTTTTTTTAAAATATTTTGGTCAATATAAGTTGTTTTATATATTTTATTTTTTTTTTTAAAATAATCATTTAAATTTTTCCCAATGAAACCTTTGCTACCAGTGATCAATATTTTTTTATTTTTTATCATTTACTACAATGTTCCGTAATCTTTACCTTAAACTTCAATAAAATCTGAAATTTCTATTTTATCGACTTCCTTTACTATTCTTCCAAGGCCATCTCTCTTTTCAGAAAATGAATTTATATGAAAACACTGTTTTGGGCTTTGAGGTTTTATATTATTATTCTTAATTTTATCTTTTTTAACAAAAAAGGCATTGTTACCATTAGAATTTGTACCAACTAATTCATAACCTTTTTCTTTTCCAAGTTTATAAAATGCACTTAACGATGCTCCATAGATATTTTTTTTTGAATTATTTTCTCTTTTAAAATTACTATCGTATGGAATTGTTAATGAGCTTTGATTTCCTAACCTAGCATTATATTCTACGATAATAATATCAGGATCTACTAAATCTATGGAATTCCATATCCAGTAATCATTTCCATCTATATCTATTGATAATATTCCAATTTTGCCTATGAAATTATTTTTTTTTAATATTTCATTAATATTTTCTTTAGTGATGAATTCATTTATTACTTTTAGATCATGCTTCCAATAATAGTATTGATTTTTTATATGCTCTACGTTTTCTAATGAAGAGTCTATAATCAATCCTGACCAATTATTATTTTCCATTAAAAATCTTGTATTGGCCTCTTCATAATTTTCTACTCCAAATTCAATAAATTTGTTGCAGGATAAATTTATATTTTTTATTAAAAATTGAATTATTCCATCTTCACCAAATTGAGAAAAAACTTTAAATTCATAATCATTTAAATTTTCAGACTTTAAAGAGTCATTGTATTTTGAAATTTTTTTACCGTTTAATATTTTTAAATCTTTAATATTTTGCTTTATTTCATCTAATCCTAAAAAATTTTGAATTTTTTTAGAAAATATTTTAAAGAGATTCATTCGTTATTCTAACATTCTAAAATAATTATTATTATTATATTTTTTCCATTTTAGAGTTTTCTACTTTGTATACTTTATCACATATTTTTAAAATCGATTTTTTGTGGGATATAATAAATATTGTTTTTTCTTTAGATAAATTTTCGACCACATTGATAAAGTTATTTTCGGTTTGCTCATCAAGGGCACTCGTTGCTTCATCAAAAACAAATATTTCCGGATTTTTGTACAATATCCTTGCGATTCCAATTCTCTGTCTTTGACCTCCTGATAGTTGTTTTCCATCTTCTCCAACTTTTGTATTTTGTCCATCCTCTAAAGACTGAACAAATAAGTCCAATTGTGCTCCTTTAATTGATTGTAAAATCTTATTATCCGATATTTTTTCATCGAGAAGATGAAAAGCGATATTTTTTCTTAAACTATCTGAATTCAAGAACACTTTTTGTGGCACATAGCCTATGAAAGAATGCCAAGATTTTAAATTTGAATTAATATTTTTTCCGTCTACTAAAACTTCTCCCGAAGAAGGTTTTAATAACCCAGTTAAAATATCAACAAATGTTGTTTTTCCAGAGCCAGTTGATCCAATAATACCAATTTTTTCTTTTTTTTTAAAAACTAAATTAATATTTGATAATACCTTATGATCCCTCGAAGGATATGAAAAAAAAACATTTTTAAAAACAATTTCATTTTCAAACTTTAAAGAGCTATTAAAATTTATTTTTTTATCATCGTTGATATCATAATTTAAATTTTGTAACTCATTATAAATTACATCGAATGCTGCTTTGTGAAGATTATAGTTTATAAAAGCAACTGATAATTTTGTAAAAGATGGATATGCCCTCAATAAAACCCCCATCAATATTGTTAATGATGTAATAATTTCCACAGGTTGGTAATTTAGTTTTAAGAAAAAATACATGATAGTTATGACAATTGTTATAACTATGAATTCAATAAATAATTTTGGTAAATTATTTAGAAGCGCATAAAAATAATTTGTTTTCTTCAAAAGTATCGAATTATCTAAAAAATCTCGTTGAATTTTTTGCTCAGCATCATTTACTTTTATTTCTTTTATCCCACCTAGTGCCTCAATAATAATTTTATAATTTAAAAATGAAAAAAATTGACGCTTTTTACCAATTTGCCGGATCTGCTTTCTTAAAACAGTCAAAGAAAACAAAATAAGTAAAAATAAAATTGAAATTAGAAGAATAATAAATCCTGGTTGAAAAATTATTAATAAAGCAAAAAGACCAGATAATATAAATATATCTAAAATTATATTTAAAACTGCACTTGTAAAACCTATAGTGGCTGCATGCACCTCTGAATTAAGATTTCTTATAAATTTTGCAGACTCATTATTTAAATGAAATAAATAATCAGAATATAAATACTTTTTAAATACTTTATTCAGAATATTTGTAAAAAAATTTGTTATAAAATTAATTTGAAAATGAGATAAAAAAACAAGAAAAGAAGTTTTTATCCCATAAATGATTAAGAAAAAAAATAAAAAATTTTTAAAATTTAAATAATTGATTATAAATTCAAGGTTAAATTTAGATAATATTTGAAAAGTATAATTACCACTATCTAAAATAATAGTTACTAACGGTATTAACAATGAAATTGAAAACATCTCAAAAAAGGTTCCGATTATTATGAAAAAAATTAATAAAACAAAGTTGGCTTTATTTTTTTTATCAAATAATGACCACACTTTTTTAAAGTTTTTTAGAAACATTGTTTTTAAATTATATTACTTTTTTAAAATTAACCATTTCCCTGTAGATATTTCATCTTCCCAAGAGGAATCTATTATTTTTACATCTGAATAAATATTTTTACATAAATCTATCCACCATCTTGATGAGTTGTTAAAATAACTCTGATAATTTGTTATCCAACCTTCATCTTTGTTAGACTTAGAGACTGGTATCATATGAAATCCCTCAAACTTTGTTACTCTTTTGCTAGATTCTAGAAACTTGATTATTCCTTCTTGAGTAAAATGCTCTAAAGACCCAATAGAATAACAATAGTCAAATTCATTTTCTTTATAGGGAAGATTTGTTGCATCACAAATTTTTAGTTGATTTGAATCTATGCCTCTTTCTATGCATTTTGAAATTAATAATTCTGAAATATCACAACCAAATATTTGACTTTCGTTATTTTTTTTCAAAATTTCAATAACCTTGCCAGTGCCACAAGCAATATCTAAAATATTTGATTTTTTTCCATGTAACAGGTGTTGAATTTCAATCCACGCATTTCGTTCTCCCCATTGGTCTAGTATTTTTGCCATTTCTGGATCGTAATAAAGATCTAATTCTTGTTTTGAAGGTCTTTGAATATATTTTTTTTTATTAAGTTTCTTTTTTATCTTAATTATTGCATTTAATAAAATTGGTGGAAAAAATAATTTAATTAATTTTTTTAGCATTTTTATTTACAAATTTTTTCATTAACCATACGATCACATATCTAATCTAATATCTAATATTTTTTTTTAAATTTTAGTTTAAAATGTACCTTCTTATTGGTTTTTTAATAATTCACTCCAATACAATGTATCCTTAATATGATTAAAAAATACCCTCAAAATATTTTTTAAATTATTTTTAAACATTTTAATTAATCAAGGATTTCAAAGTATTAATTATTTTTTTTTCAAAACTTAAATTATAAACATTATTAAAAACATACTCATCTGCTCTCTTATTAATCAATATTTTTTTTGGATGAATTATTGGTTTATCGATATTTGTTTTTGATAAGACGGATTTAATTCCAATTTTTTTTGTATTAGTCCCTGTTTTCTTAAAACCTAAGTTTTTGACTAAATTTATTTTTGGGGTAGCTGTAAGCATTTGATTTTTCCACATAGACATTAGCATATAAAATGCCCAAGACTTTAGGTCGCCATTTTTAATCTCTTTGAACATTTGTCTCCAGTATTTTCTTTCTTTTCTATTTTCGCAAATTTTATCAAATTTTTTTGAATTTAAATATTTTTCCCAATATTTATCGTTGTCATTATACATTTTCCAAGTATCGCGCCATGCAGCCCATCCCCATATATGGGAATATTTTGAAAAATAGTAAGTTTCTTTTAATCTCATTTTTTTGTTCTGAAAACAATTCCCTGTTATAAATTTTACTTTTTTGGATTTATCATAGTAATTTAATAGTGTTTCACAAAAATAAAAAAAATCTTTTGATGGCAAGCAATCATCTTCCAAAATTATAGCAGATTTTGTTTTAGAAAAAACCCACTTAAGTCCTTTGGTAAATCTTTTTTTTAAGCCTAGATTTATTTTACTATAATTAGAGTAAACTCTGCAGTTCCAATTTATTTTTGAAATAATTTTTTTTACTTTTAAACAATTAATTATATCTTTTTTATTATTTTCTCTAGGACCATCCATAATCAAGAAAATTTTAAAAGGTTTAATTTTTTTAATTTCTGTAAAAACTTTTTTGGTTTCACTTGGTCTATTAAAACAAAATAAAACTACAGGTGTATTTAACATTTAGTTTAAGATTTTTGTTAATTTAGATAATAGTTTATATTTAAACCATAAATAAAAAATTGTAAATAACTTCTTATTTATTGTGCTTACAATTAAAAATGTTATCTATAATTATCAATCACAACCTTTATAAAACAAAATAATATTAGATTGAAATAAAAAAAATTTTCAAGAAAATTTTTTTAAAAAAATTTGTATGGATTCTCTCTGGTATAAAAAGAAACACCGTCTCTAATTTGTCCAGTAATTGCATCTCCTCTTCTGTGAAATCCATGAGTATTTGCAATTAAAAAACTATTTTTTTTGCAGGCAAATTCTATTTTTTTCTCTTCAAGTTTTTTAGATAAATTTTTATGAGTAAAAAAAGGCAAAAAATCTTTATCAATTGATGATTTAATTGAATTATAATACTCCCATATTAATCTACTTACAGATAAACGATTAGAACCTTTTAAATAATTGAACGGACCATTTTCTTTTTTTACATCTGTCAGATAAATCCATGCTTTGTGAGTATTGTGATAAGTGTCTACATGCCAATAAGAATTAGAATCATTTTTTAATTGATCATTAGTTATAACTCTCTCTAATCTCATGTATAAATTAATTTTTTTTTTTCTCTCTGCCAATTGAAAAAAATTATAAACACTGGTGTTCTTATAGAGTGAATATAATTCTGGATATAAAACTTTATTTTCATTGTTATCTTCAAACTCATACAAAATGTAATTTATTGAAGAATTTTTTTCTAGATCACTTTGTGCATAAGTATTTCTACCTTTTCTCTCTTTTTCAATTATTTTATTAAATTCTTCTTTAATTTTTAAAAATTTTTCTTGAATCAAAAACTCATCAATAAATAAGTAACCATTTTTATAATAGTTTTGCATTTTTTTTTTTGAGTAAAAAATACCTAATAAAAAGTATATAAATTTTGAAAGAAGATACCTGAATATTTGTAAACCCAGAAAATTGAGCAAAAGGGAATCTATGGTTTTTTTTGTTGTTAAAAAATTAAAAAACTTTGATTTTTTTATATTTAATGAAGCGAACATGGATTTTACTACTAATATATATAAAATAATTTATATCAATAATTTTCTATATTACAATTTATTTGACTAAAATAAATAATAACTTTTGGATGTAAAATTGAATATATTTATTATAGATACAGAATTTATATCAATAAGTAAAAGCAAGTCATCATTTGAAAAACTTGTTAAATTTAAAAAAATTAAATTTCCAGAAATATTTCAATTTTCGATAATTAAAATAAATGATTTTAGTAAATTAAAAATATTAAATAAGTATAATTTCTATATTAAAACAAAGCAAAATATACCTAGAAGATTAATTAAGCTCACAAACTTAAATTTAAGTAAATACTCCAAAGCCTTAGATTTTAAAGATTTTTTAAAAAGAATAAATAAAATTATAAAGAATAAATCATTAATTATATGTAATGGTGAAGATATAGAATTACTTAATTTAAATATAATTTTTAATAATGAAAAAAATTTAAAAAAAAAAATAAATTTATTGAATTTAAGAAAATTTTTAATAAAAGAGACTGGATTATCAATAGAGACAGAGAAACTAAAAAAATATTTCAAAATTGGAAATATTAAAAACGTGCATGACTCTTTGGAAGATTGTAAAATAATTTTACGTTCACTACAAAAACTAAAAAAAAAAAAATATTATAATCTTGATGATAAAATACGAAAAAATCTCGAGGAAATAAAAATTTAACCAAAGTTAGATTATTTTAATCCTTGTTGAAAAATTTTTACATTCTTCATAGTATTTTTATATTTTTATGGCCTATTCTACTCTTGTCAAATTGCTTTTTTATCAATACTTTAAAAGTTATCAATTAGAGATTTTATATTAATCTTATCTTATTAGAGCACTCTTTCTTAAAAAACTAATTATTTTTAATTTATTTAATTTTTCTGCTTTTCCAGAATTTAAAGAATAAGCAAAATTATAAGATTTTATATTTTTTGGGTTTTTACTCTTTAATATAATAAAATCTTTATGAATTTCTATTTTTTTTTGTTCATTTTTTGTTGCAAGTTCTTCATATAACTTTTCGCCTTCTCTACGGCCTTTAATTATTATTTTTTTTTTAAATTTGAAATATTCCTTTATTGCTAAGGCTAAATCATAAATTTTTATAGAGTTCATATTTTTTATAACAAATATTTCTTTGCCTTTCATAATTTGAATGGCAAGCAATATTTTATTTACTGCATAATTTATAGTTATAAAAAATCGTGTCATATTTTTACTTGTAACTGTTAAATTATGATTATTTTTTATTTGGTTTAAAAATTTTGGCAAAACAGAACCACGTGAACCAATTATATTTCCGAATCTAATTACTGAAAACTTTGTTTTATTGATTTTATTTGCATTTAGAATTAATTTTTCTGCAACTAACTTACTTTTACCCATTTTGGATGTTGGATTAACAACTTTATCTGTGCTTATAAAAAGAAATTTTTTTACATTATGCTTGATTGCTGCTTTAATTAAATTTTTGGTACCATATATATTAGTTTTTTTTGCTTCATCTGGATTATATTCACATATGGGTACATGCTTCATAGCAGCTGCATGAATGATGATATCTACTTTTTTGCAAATCTCTTCACATCTCTTTGGATCTCTAATATCTCCAACAAAGTATCTGATTTTATTTTTTTGCATATTTATACTTAATTTTTCATTTTTTTTTGATAAGTTTTCTGAAAGTTTATAAATACCATCCTCGTCGTTACTCATTGCTCTAACAACTTTACAATCAAATTTAAGTATTTTTTCGGTAATTGCGGATCCTATTGAACCTGAGGCACCGGTGATTAGTATCGTTTGATCATTATAAAATTTTTTATTCATAGATAAAAGATAATGAACTATTACAATAGAATATTAGAAAAAACAAAAAAAATTAATGGAGAATGTAGTATTTAGATTTGAGTGTGACTCTGGAAAAATAGCAGGTACTGGTCATTTTTTTAGAATCTTAAAATTATATAAAATATTAAAAAAAAAATTTAAAAATAAATTTAATTATTATTTCTTATTTAGCGCTTACAAGGATTCATTCCAAATTGTAAATAAATATATTGATAAAAAAAAAATTATTATACAAAAAAAAATAATAAAAATTTAAGTTTTTTAAAACCAAATGACTTAATTATTAATGACACTCCAAAAAAAATTTCAAAAGAATTTTTATCTTTTTGTCAAAATAAAAATTTGAAGGATATAATTTTAATAGATCACGATGAAATTAATTATAGAAATAAATATTATATAATTAATGGAATATTTTCTCTAAAAAAAAAGTTGAAAAATAAAAAAAATATTTTCCAAGGTATAAAATATGTATTAATAGACAAAAAATATTCTAAGATAAAAAATAAAGTATCAAAAAAATTTAATTTACTAATTACTACTGGTGGCTCAGATAATAAGAAAATTATTTATAAAATTTATAATATTGTTAAAGATTTAAGTAATTTGTCCATAAGAATTGTAATAGGACCGGGCTTCAAGGATTCAAATCCAGTATTTAAATTATCAAATAAAAAAATTATTTTTATAAAAAACACAACTGACCTTTACCCTTATTATCAAAAAACAGATTTGTCGATAACAGCAGGTGGCATTTCAATGTTCGAATCGCTAGCTAGTAAGAATATTACTCTTGTTACGCAACTTTATAAAAATCAAATATATTCAATAAAAGAATTAAGTAGAATTAAAGCAATCCATTTAATTGGAAAAGGTAATAATATATTCAAAAAAAAACTTGTTTTAATAATAAAGAAATATCAAAAAATTAAAAATAGTAAAAAACTTATGAAAAAAAATGACACAAGGTATATAGATGGACAATCTATGTATAGAATTGAAAAAATTTTATTTGAAATTATAAGAAATAAAAAATTACAAAAATGAAAAAAATTTATAAATTGTCGGAGCCATATATAAATAAAGAAGAAATTTATAATGTAATTAAAGTTTTAAAATCTGGATGGCTTACGTCAGGACCTTTAACTCTGAAATTAGAAGAACAAATTAGAAAAAAAATAAAATCAAAAAACGTAATTGCTGTAAATTCAGCTACTAGTGGTATTTTTATAAGTTTAGTAGCGATGGGAGCCCAAAAAGGTGACGAGGTAATCACCCCATCAAATACATATATATCAACAATTAACACAATTTATAATTTAGGATTGAAAATTTCTTTATGTGATATTGACCTTTCAACAGGCAATGTCAATGAAATCGAGTTCTCAAAAAAAATAACTAAGAAAACTAAATTTTTTATACCAATTCACAATGGAGGAAATCCACTTAATTTGAATAAATTGATCCAAATAGCAAAAAAAAATAAAATTAAAATTATTGATGATGCAGCGACTGCTTTTGGGTCAAAAATAAATAACAAATATATTGGTTCTTTTAATAATACTGTTACAGTTTTTAGTCTCCATGCAAATAAACTGGTCACGAGTGGAGAAGGTGGTTTTATAACTACAAATAATAATAAATTAGCAAAAAGAATCAGAATATTAGTCAATTCTGGTCTTGATAAAGATACTTGGAATAGAAAAAATACAAAGAATTATAGAATTCTAAATGCAGGTTTGCCAGGCTATAAATTCAATTTTAATGATATCTTATCAAGTATAGCAATTATACAGATAAAAAAAATTGACAAAATAATTAAATACAGAAAAAAATTAAAAGATAGATATTTAAAAAAGTTAGATTTTCTTATAACAAATAAAATAATAGAAATTCCATCTGTAAATAAAACCGACATAAGTGCTCTATATAATTTTCTTATCTTATTTAAAAAATTAAATGTAAGAGATAAAGTGGCTAATTTTCTTCAAGAAAAAAAAATTTATTCTGCAATTCATTACACTCCTGCACACGAACATACATTTTATAAAAAAAAATTAAATGGAACAAATCTGATCAATACTAATTATTTTTTCAAAAATTGTCTAAGTCTACCATTTCATAACAATTTAACTTTAAAAGATATTGATTTTATAACCTTTCAAATAAAGAAATTTTTTAATGAAAAAAGATAAGTGCTATATTATTGCTGAAATTGGCATAAACCATAACGGAAGTTTAAAAAAAATAATTAAACTTATAAAATTAGCTAAATTAGCTGGTGCAGATGCAGTAAAATTTCAGTTATTTAAAGCTGAAACTCTCGCAGATAAAAATAATTTAAAAAAATATAAACTTTTTAGAAACAGACCAAATCAAACATTATATGAAATGTGGAAATCTGTATCTTTAAAAAAAAAATGGTTAAAAAAAATCAAGCATACAACTAGAAAAATAAAAATTGATTTAGGATTTAGCATATTTGATGAAGAAAGCTTAAAATTAATTCAAAGTATTAAACCGGATTTTTTTAAAATTGCATCATCAGATATAACTGATTTATTTTTGCTAAATCAAATTAAAAAAACTAAGCCAAATCGTGTCATTTTGTCTACTGGGATGGCTTCAAAAAATGAAATCTTATTAGCTTTTAATTTGTTCAAAAAAAATATTGCATTATTGCATTGTGTTTCTCTTTATCCAACTAGCTATAAAGAATTAAATTTAAACAGAATGGAAAAATTAAAATCAATAACAAAAAATGTTGGATTGTCAGATCATTCAATTGGGGTTATTGGATCAATTAAGGCTATAAATTTAGGGGCGAGAATTATAGAAAAACATTTTACTTTTAGTAAAAATGCCGATGGTCCCGACCACAAAAGTTCCGCTGACTTTAATGATTTAAAAACAATATGTGATTTTGCAAAAGAAAACAAAAATATGGAGGGAACAGGCAAAATTGAACCATCAAAAAAAGAGTTAAAAATGAGAATTTTTGCACGAAAAAGTATATTTGCAAAAAAGAATATACAAATCGGAGAGAGGTTCACGGAACAAAACACAATATGCAAAAGACCAGGATATGGAATTGAAGCAAATAAATATTATAAGATTTTAGGAAAAAGAAGCAAAAAAAAATTTAAAAAGTTTGATATAATTAAGAATTAAATTTCATAGTTAACAAGTTTTTACCTTTTGTATTAAAAAATTTTGATCTAATTATTTTCCATCCAAATCCCGTATAAAGTTTTGTAGAATTTTTGTTTGCTAACAAAAAAGCTTTTTTTTCTAAATTTAAAATTTCATTCATAGATTTAGAAATTAACATGTTTGATATACCTTTTCCTCTATATGATTTTTCAACTATAAAACTGTCTAATAAGAGACACTTAATATTGTTAATTTTTGTATTTTTTAAACAGTTATATCCTATGAGTTTTTTTTTATTGTAGAGAAGAATATGCTTATCATTAAATTTGTAGTTCTTATAAAAGAATTTTTTTTGAGAATTTAAGGAATATTTCCAATAACTTTTTTTTAATAATAAAATTTTCTTCAGTTCACTGCTTTTGATTTGTTTTGTCTTTATTACCTTAAAAGAAAAATAATTATCATATATTGCAATTTTTTTTAATTCTTTACACAGTATATTCCATTTTGTATTTAAATTATTTGCGTCTAGTATTTTTTTTAAAGCCAAGTAGTCTTCAATAAAATCCAAGGTACATCTTAAATGGTATTTTTTTTTTTTGAAATATCTATTTAATTTAAATTGAGCATTTTTTTTATTAAATACAGAAGTTACATGCTCATTATCAAAATTAGATTTATACTTGGTATTTTTCAAAAGCTTTTTGCTAAAAATTTCTACAGATATACCATACGGTAAATTATTTATTTTATAATCTATATACAAATAATTTTTATTTGATTTTTTAAAATTATTTAACAACATTGTAATTAGGTTTGAATCTATAAGAAGATTGTCACCGGTGATTCTTACAATTGTATCAAAATTTTTATTTTCTAAATATTTTAGAAATCTTTTTTTAACATTTTCCAAACTTCCTCTGAAAAAATTTAATTTATATCTTTTTAAAGTATAAGATAAAAAATCATCACTTTTATGGTTTGAAGTTAAAATAGATGTAAAGTATTTTTTAGAAGCAACCCTTCTATAAAGATAAACGATAGATGGAATTTTTTTTATTAATAAAAAACACTTATTTGGAAGCCTTTTTGAAGAAGATCGTACTTGCAAAAGAACTATTGCTTTCATAATTAATGTTAATTAGCCAAATTTTATTAATTTACATTTTTTAGATAAGTTATTTCCATATACTCTAAATTTTTTTGAGTTCACATAATCTTTATAAATTTTCATTATCATTTTATTCCTTTTTTTTGAAAACTGTTTTAAAAAAATCTCATAAATTTTCTTTGGATAATTCGGCCCAAATTTAATTACTATATCTTTAAACCCATCTATCAAACTGTATTCCATTAAGAATCTCATTAGATAGTAGATATATAAATTTTTTTTTATTTTTTTTATTTTAACCAAAGGAACTTTGTCTAAATTAGTGATTATTTTTTTGTAATGTTTCATATTTTTTGGATAAATATTAAAATTAAAAAATTTATGTGGACCAGTTTTTGATGCATTAACTACTGGTATGCCAAACAAAGGATATTCATGACCAATGGAGCCATAAACAGTGAGTATAATATTTATTTTTTCCTCTATTAATTGATTGTTTGTTACATCAATAGGAAGAACATTAAATTTAGGATATTTTTTTGCAAAATACTTAATGTATTTGTAATTAGATTTGTATTCTGATGGATGAAATTTAATATACCATTCGTAATTTGTTTTATTAGTACATTTTCCTAAAAAATCTATCCATTCGTAAAAATCTGTAAATAAAAATTTCCCATAAACATGAACTGCATCATTAAATTGGTGGGCTGCAACTAAAACTTTAAATTTTTTTGTTTTAGAAAGAATTTTTTTTTTTGATATTTTTTGGTTATAAAAGTCTTTTTCCGTATGCCTATCTAATAATATTTTAATATCTTTCTTTCCTAAAAATCTCTCATTTAAATTTTTTTTAGCATCTAACAAAAGATTTTTTTGCAAAGAAGGTTTAAAGTTTTTAAAAATTTTAAAATAATCTTCAAATCCACAATGTTTTATTGGATATTTTTTTGATAAATATTTTGGGGTTTCGGCAATACCAACTGTATATACTGGAATGTTCTTATATATTGCTATTCTAGGAACAATTCCCATAAAATAAACATGATGACTTATCAAAACTGCTTTAATTTTCTCTTTTTTAAAAAAATTCTTCCAATAGTAATAAAGTGAAATAGCATCTTTAAGAAAACTTTTAAATTCACTAGAATTTATATTAATTGTTATAATATTCTTACTTCTCAAAAACTCATCGTAAATTAAATCGCCAATTAATATATTATCTATTTTTATATCTAATATATCTCTTTTATTTTTTATCTTTTTGATAATATTTTCATAATCTTCATTTTGAGTTGTGGTAAATGATATTTGTGGATTTACAAATTTTTTTACTCCAAAAGACTTATATATTTTATTTATTCCAAATGGATTATATTTATTAAAAAAATTTTTTGTTCTCTGCATAAAATTTAAAAAGGATGGTTGATAACAAACAATCTTAGCTTCATGTTTTGCGGATAATACATTGCTTAAGTATGAAAATGAAATAGTAGATGGTTTATAGTCATATAGCTCAACCAAGATTATATTTTTGTTATTATAATTTTTTGCTTTAAAATTTTTTAAATTATGATTAATAAAATTGTTTGTTTGCCTTAAGTTTTCTATAATCATATTTTTTTTATTAAAAAATTTTTATTTTTTTTTAGACCTAAACTGACAATTTGAAAGGTTTTTTTTAATGAAATTTTACCTACAAAACCCCTTCCAATATTAGAAACTTTATAATATTTTTTTGCTGCTAAATGAAATTTTGTAAAATCAACCATATATGATTTATTTTTTTTTATAACAAAGATCGTACTTTTAACCTTTTTTTTACTTTTTCCAATATAACCATAAAAAGTTTTATCACTCCTATATTTTACATTTAAATTTCTTTCGAATAGATGGATAAATGTTGATGCAGAGTCCATATTTATATTACAAATTTGTCCATTTAATTCATAAAATCTTTGAAAAAAACTATTTTTTCCATAAGCATTTTCTGTGCAATTTTGAGTTAAAAATTTTTTATTCTTTCCAACAACAACTACAGAAACATTTGGATCACTATATAAGGCTGAAGATTTTATCTTTTTTGCATGTTCAGATAAATGACCACATATTGATTTGGAAATATTAGGGAAATATGGTTTTTTATTTGTAAAAGAATAAGTAAATGTAGGAAAGGCCAAAGTTCCGTCTTTTCCTACAATTTTTAAAAGTTCGTTAATTATAATTTTACATGTTTGATAAATATCTCTTTTATTTTTATATAGTTTTAATAAACCTAAATCACTATGTATAAACAAATTTTCATCTTTTTTAATATTAATATTTTTTAATGACTTATGAAAATTCTTTGCAGTAAAATTCATTCTTATTGCTTCTTACTTATAATCAATGCAAGACCTTTGATTGTTCTAAATTTTCTATTCATAAAATCTTTTTGATCAAATTTAATTTTAAATTTTTTTTCTATACTTACTATAAATTTAACAAATCCTAATGAATCTACATGTCCTTTAGCCAAATAATCTATGTCTATTTGTTTTGTTTTATTTAATTTTAAATA
>MDTG01306017.1_pt1 | contig 20030 bp, 24 predicted proteins | sample 811421 | NCBI WGS metagenome assembly MDTG01 (sample SAMN05326645, study PRJNA326480) | marine metagenome | isolation source: seawater | place: Pacific Ocean: South East | collected 2011
TACCAATGTTAACGTGCGGCTTCGAACGATCAAATTTTTCTTTTGCCATTTTTAACTCCTAAAATATTGGTAAGACACCAAAATATACAAATCCGATATTTAATATACTTTCTGTATTATTGAGTCAACATTCTACCGCCTAATTATAATAGGGAAAATATTTTTTTTATTTAGTTAATTTAGTTTGAGTTTTTGAATTGGAGCTCACGACGGGAATTGAACCCGTGACCTCTCCCTTACCAAGGGAGTGCTCTACCACTGAGCCACGTGAGCGATTGTGTTTGAAAAAATTGGAGCGGGCGACGCGATTCGAACGCGCGACATCCAGCTTGGAAGGCTGGCACTCTACCAACTGAGTTACACCCGCATTTAATGGTGGTGGCGAGAGATGGATTCGAACCATCGAAGGGAAATCCCGTCAGATTTACAGTCTGATGCCTTTGGCCGCTCGGCAATCCCGCCCCAAAGCTAAGCAACAAAAATATTGGAGCTGGTTATAGGACTTGAACCTACGACCTGCGGTTTACAAAACCGCTGCTCTACCAACTGAGCTAAACCAGCCTCATCTGTTGAATAACTAGGTGGGAGTTATAGATCCTTATTTCTGAATAAGCAAGTCTTAAAACTAATTTGTACCAAAAAACTTTTCCATTGCAACAGCTGCAGCAACTGACACATTCAATGATTTAATATTACCTTGCGTTTTTAAAGATATGAATTGTGAAACTTGCCTTGATACTGCATTGGAAATTCCTTTTTCCTCATTACCCAATACCAAAAGTGTGTTCTCACCACTATATTTTTCTGAGTTGTGATCTCCAGAAGCGTGTTCCGAAAACCCAATTGATAAACCTCCAAGCTCATTGAACCTAGAGATAAACCTGGACAGATTACTTATTGCGTAAACTCTCACATGCTCCGCCGCACCACTCGCTATCCTAAAAAAACTTGGAGAAAATCCTGAGGAACTTTTGCCAGGAATAACAACTGCATCAACACCATAAAATGAAGCTGTTCTTAAAACTGCTGCAGCATTTTGAGGATCAGTCACTTGATCAAGACATATTACTCTCTTGTTTTTAACTTGCTTTAATTCATCAAACACCCCGCCAATAGATCTATATGGAATTTGAGAACAAGAGAGCAATATATTACCCGGAACTCTACTAAACTTAAAACCCGTTTCTTTATATAACTTTTCCGCTACTTGCTGAAAAACATGGTTACTTTTAACCACCTCAACCTCTATTGATTCAATAATTTTTTTTATCTGAGGATAATTTTTCTTTAGATCTTTAATCGAACTTTCCACTCCTATCAGAGTCTTATTGGACCGTTCGCTGTTAAGTAACGCCTCTACGATTGAATGAGAGCCAATTATCAAATCGGTCGCCATAGCCGTCCTTTTTTAAGCTAAAGATGGAAGTGCAAACCCATCAATATCGTAAATATTTTCATCAATAGACTTGAGCTCTGATACATTCACAATTTCATAGTTTTCTTTGTTGGATAGAACTTCTCTACATAGTTGATTGTTTAAATAATGACCCGCTTTATGAGACTTTACACTACCGGCAATTGGAAAACCCAGAAGGCTTAAATCACCGATAGTATCTAAGATTTTATGGCGTATAAACTCATCTTTAAATCTCAGCCCCTCCGAGTTCAAAACCTTGAAGTCATCGAGCACAATAGCATTTTTCAGCGATCCGCCCTTTACTAACCCCTTATCCCTTAAGGAGTCAACATCTCTAAGGAGACCAAAAGTTCTTGCCCTTACAATCTTATCAATAAATGAACTTGAGCTAAAATCGAACTTAAATTTTTGATCGCCAATGACTGGGTGATCAAAGCTAATTGAGGACTCAATACTAAAACCGTCATGTGGTTCTATTGACGCCCATTTATCCTGATGTCTTACTAGAACTTTCTTCCGTATGAGAATTAATTTTTTCTCTTTTTCTAAATTCCGAACACCGGCTTGCCTTAAAAGGTATAAAAATGATGCTCCAGAGCCGTCCATAATTGGTACCTCTGGGCCATCAATTTCACACAAAACATTATCAATGCCTAATGCATAAAGCACAGATAAAAGGTGCTCTACGGTCTGTATGGTGCTTTCTCCACTTCCAATAGAAGTATTATTCTCTGTAACACCAACAGTTAAAGCATTTGCCATTAAAGTTTTAGGGTTTTTAGAGTCAGAACGAACAAAGCATATACCACTATCCGAGGGCATTGGCTTGAGACATAAAGTGATTTTTTTACCAGAGTGTAATCCTACACCGGTAACCGAAACACTTTTGCTTACTGTTCGCTGATATACTTTCAAATAAAACCCTTGAAAAATCTTTAAGGTGAATTGAGCTACACCAAGACTTATATCATAGCAAATTAATTATCTCAGGTTTGAAAAACTTATGTGCAACATGTCATTTCTTACCTAATTCGATAAATGTTCTTTAGCAATCTCAGTAATCTCTCTACCCCTAGGAGTACGTCTCAAAAAGCCAATTTTTAGCAAAAACGGTTCGTAGACATCCTCTAGCGTCCCCCTGTCTTCATTCAGGGTTGCACAAAGACTTTCTATTCCAACAGGCCCTCCGTTATAAAAATCATTTATCACCGATAAGATTTTACGATCCATCCTATCCAGACCAATAGAGTCAATCTCCATCAAACTTAAGGACCTAGAAACCTCATGCTCTGTGATTACTTTTTTGTTCTCAACTATCGCAAAATCTCTCACTCTTCTCAGAATGCGATTAGATATCCTAGGAGTTCCCCTAGAGCACATACTTACCTGACTCGCAGCCACATCGGACATATCAAACTTCAGCTTCTTTGTATTTTCCTTAATAATTACGGTGAGCTCTTCGTTAGTATAAAAATCATAATGAAAACTCGCCAAAAACCTATCCCTCAACGGCCTTGAAAGCAGTCCAGAGCGAGTTGTTGCACCTATAAGTGTAAATGGTGCTATATCTATTTGCATTGTTCGTGCTGAAGGACCTTGTCCTATCACTAGATCTAACCTAAAGTCCTCCATCGCAGAATACAAAATTTCTTCAATAGTAATGTGCATTCTGTGGATCTCATCAATAAACAACACATCTTTCGGTTGCATATTAGTCAAAATAGCAGCAAGATCACCTTTTTTCTCAATAGCAGGACCCGAAATAACATGTAAATTTGAGCCAATTTCCTTGGCAATTAAATGGGCTAGTGATGTTTTTCCAAGTCCAGGAGGACCTGATAATAACATATGATCAGCCGCTACATTTCTAAGCTTTGAGGACTCCACCATTATTTCAACATTTTTAACGATATTTTTTTGACCAACAAACTCACTAAAACTTTTTGGTCTTAAGCTATCTTCATGGTTATATTCTTCATTTTCTTTTAATTCTGGATCAAGAATTTCTCTTTCCTCAAACATACACTAGAGCCCCTTCAATACCATCTGAATTAATTCCTCAGAGGAGTTAATTCCACCAGTTTTCATTACCGACGATATTATTGGTAATATCTCTGACTCTTTAAAACCAAGATCCTTGCAAGCCATGAGGGTGTCCTGTACGAAAAGCTCACTATTTTTTTGAGACAAACCTACCAAGTCCTCAGATATTGCAATTTTTTCATTCTCAGACTCACTTGATACAGATCCATTTAATGAAAATTTCTGATCATCCACCCATGAAAGCTTCGTTATCTTTGTTTGAAGGTCTAAAATTATTTGAGAAGCAGCTTTATTTCCGATACCAGGCGCAGTGCTTAGGAGCTTTTTGTTGTCAAAAGAAATTGCATCCAAAACATTTTTAAAGCCCAAAGAGTTAACCAATGAGAATGCCGACTTTGAACCGACACCCTTTACAGAGCAAAGCAAGTCAAACATTTCTAAGTCTTTCACAGAGTCAAAGCCATAAAGATCCTGTCCATTCTCTCTAAAAGTTTGGGCTGTATAAAGAAAGATTTTAATATTGCGCTCGAGTCTTTTTTTATTAAAAGCTACTCTGTAACCCAAGCCTGACCTTGTCTGTATAATGACATGAAAATCGTTTTGATAAATTACATGACCTTCAATACCTGAAATCATCTTAACATTCCTTTATTAGACTGAAAGTCTATCTTCGAACTAACTGCGCAGCAGTAGGCGATTGCCAAAGCATCACTTTCATCATGGGTTTTAAACCTAAACTTTTCTTGAAAAAGTAACTCTAAACTCTTTTGAACACTGATTTTATCTGCATGGCCAAAACCTGCAACCGTAGATTTCACTAAATTAGGTGAATATTCCACAACCTCTACCGACCTGTTCCTAGTTAACGCACTAATTTGAGCACCTCTAGCTTGGGAAAGCTTTGCTAGAGAGTTAACATTTTTTACATTAATAAGAGTTTCCAGTGCGAGGATGTCATAATTAAAATTCTCAAAATGGTTGGTAGTTTTTTCGAAAATTTCTGGGACCCTCTTTAGGAAGTCTTTTTTTTCAAATTTGAGCACACCAGAACCTAGATAGTGTACTTTACCTTTTTTAAGTAAAACTGCAGCATAGCCCGAACACCTCGAGCCAGGATCGATGGCCAAAATTTTCATTTAAGTATAATAGAAACAAAATCAAACTCAGTCTATTTTTATGACTTAGCTTTTAGAATATGTGCTATGTAAAAGAGAAAATTTCCGCTGACAAACTGCGCAAGCTGTAATTTATCATAGTCACCAGTAGTTATTCCTTTAAAAAGACAAAGACCAACCATTGAAAAGCCAATTAATTGCAATCCAGTCAATATATAAAACTTCACTCATTCCTCCTACTGTAACCATATGATTAACAGAGTTTTTAATTATTGGAAATATGACACAACAAATAGTATGCTTTGGCATTTCAGAAAATCGGACACAATTTTATATGACTCAAATCCTATATTCAAAACCAATAGTCGACTCAGAGCTTGGAGAGCTAAAGGATGCTATCAAAACACTAAAAAACGCACCTAAGCTTAAAGTAATCTTAATTGGCAATAACCCAAGCTCAAAAATATATGTCAAAAGGAAAAAGGAGTTTTGTGAATCTATCGGTGCAATCTGCGAAATAATTCAAAAAAATGATGACTTTCAACCTCTAGAGCTAGAGTCTCTTCTCTGCAATATCAATAAAGACGATGAAATTAACGGTTGCCTTGTCCAGCTCCCTTTGCCTCCTCAATTTGATGGTTTTAATTTTCAAGAGCTTATTTCCCCTCTAAAAGATGTCGATGGATTTCACAAAGATAACATCTTCTCTATTTACAAGAAGTCCTCGGGTGATTTTTTACTTCCATGTACACCTTTAGGTATCATTAAGCTTCTTCAGCACTACAATATCAATGTCTCGGGAAAAAATATTACAATCATAGGTCGAAGCCTTATCGTTGGAAAGCCACTTTCAATGATGCTCACAAACCTTGATGCAACAGTGACTCTATGTCACTCAAGAACCAGGGACTTAGCAAACTTTACAAAAGCAGCTGACATTATTATCTCTGCTGTCGGAAGCCCAAACTTTTTGACTTGCGATTATTTTAAAGATGATAAAAGCCAAGTTCTAATTGATGTTGGTATTTCAAGTTTGAAACAAAATAAGATAACAGGTGACATTGACTTTAATGGTGTTAAAAATCAAGTCGCCTCAATAACCCCTGTTCCTGGCGGTGTTGGGCCGATGACTATTTTATCTTTGGCAAAAAACCTAGTTAAATCGGCTTACATTCAGGAAAATTTAAAAAAGGCTTAATTTATGAAAAAAACCTTTCTTTATGAAGACCACAAGGAACTTGGAGCTAAAATGGTTCCTTTTGCTGGCTTCTCAATGCCAATACAATACAATTCAGTTAAACAAGAGATCCTATCGGTAAGAGAGTTTGCAGGAATGTTTGATGTTTCTCACATGGGCGAATTTTTCGTGCAAGGGAAACAAACTAGTCAGTTTATTGATTATATTCTACCGAATAATTATAAAGATTTACCCGTAGGAAAAGCACTATATTCCCCTATTTTAAACTCTGAAGGAAAAATCCTTGACGATCTCATTGCGTATAAACTTAGCGATGAGAGAGCGCTTATATGCGTCAATGCCGCAAACATCGAAAAGGATTTCGACTGGATCTCATCAAAAGCTCAAAATTTTAATGTTGAGATTTTAAACGAATCTGAAAAATACTCTCTTATAGCTGTACAAGGTCCAAAAGCTAGCGACATTTTGTCTGAAGAATTGGCACTTCCTGGTATTGAAAGTCTGCCTACTTATGGTGTCCTAGAGTCTGGCGACCTTATAATTGCACGCACTGGCTACACTGGCGAGGATGGTTACGAAGTTTTTGGAAGCCATCAAAAAATAAAGAAAATTTGGTTAAACTTAATTAAATCAAAAGTCTCTCCATGTGGCTTAGCCGCAAGAGATACACTACGCCTAGAAGCCTGCTATCCGCTATATGGGCAGGAATTAAGTGAAGAGCTAACACCATTTGACTGCGGCTTAAAGTGGACCGTAAAAATGGAAAAAGACGACTTCTTAGGAAAAGAGAGCCTCTCCAAAGTTAAGAGCACCAAAAAACTCATAAGATTCTATTTAGAAAATGGCATTCCAAGAGCTGGCCTTAAAATCTTTGATAGGGAAGATAACGAGGTGGGTCACGTAACTTCTGGGACTTTTAGTCCATCTTTTAAAAAGGGAATTGCAATGGGCTTGATAAAAAGTGAGAAGAAATTTGAAGAAGGGGATTTACTTATCGACATAAGAGGTAAAAAATACCCGGCGATCAAACAAAAGAAAAACTTCATAAAATAGTTTGGATAATAAATTATGAATTACAATGTTCCTGAAGAATTAAAATATACAAAAGATCATGAATGGACCAGTCTCAACGAAGACTCTGCTACTGTTGGTATCACTGACTTTGCACAGTCTAGCCTTGGAGACATCGTTTTTGTAGAACTACCTGAGGTTGGCAGCACTGTAACTCAAGGTGAGTCATTTGGCGTTGTTGAGTCAATTAAATCTGTTTCAGACTTATATTCTCCTCTAAGTGGAGAGGTCATCGAAAGAAATGAGGAACTAGAGGCACAGCCAGATCTATTGAATGACTCTCCTTACTCAAATTGGCTAATAAAAATTAAACTTAGTAACAACTCTGAAGTCAGTGAACTTTTGCCTTCATCTGAGTATGTTAAACTACAAACTGAAGAGTAGTTTTGGGTATGGACAGAGATTCAATACAACTCATTAACACCGCAATTATAAAGTCAAAGGAAAACAGACTAGAAAGCTCATACGAAGATAGGCTAGGAGAAGTTTGCTCAAGACCTGCGATGAAAGCATTGTCTACTGCTATATCTGAACTATCTGATGAACAAAGTATCTCAAGAGATCAGGCAGCAGTAATTTTGATTGATACAGTAAAAGAGCTTGAAAAAATTTGGGACGATTATGTAATGATGGAAGGCATTTCTAACTTAAAGACCATACTAAAAGGCTCTAACCAAAGACAATAAAAACTAGGTCTTTACTACGAAGCCCCATTCAATCATTGCTTTACCAGACTTAAGCATTTCCCTTGGCGGGTTTGGGAAAGGACCAGCCTTATTAAATGATTCCACTGCAGCCTCATCAAGTTCATCAACTCCAGAAGTAGATTTTAAACGAACTTGAAGTATATTTCCTTTTTGATCTAATATAACTAATAGTGCAGTTAGTTTCTCACCTTTTCCTCGAATCCTCTTTCCAGATTTATATATTTCTTTCGCTTTTTGCATTAAAGAGTTACCCCAATGCTGTTCAAGTTTTTGCTTAATCCTGTGATAAAAACCATAAAATTTAAATTTTGTTGTGTTTAAACTTGTAATGTCTCCTAATGGAATATTTTTTACATGGTCATTAGAAGCAGATTGTAGGAGGCTGCCTTGGGAGCCTGAATTTTTAATGGACGGCTTAGGCTTCTTATCTAATGGCTTAATTAAATTTTTATTGAAACTTAAATCAGCCAAACTAAATTTCTTTTTGGGGACTGAGGCACCAGGCTTACTTTTGGAATTTATTTTAGCCTTACCCATTTCATTGTTGAATTTACCTATCCTTTTGGCAATGGACTGTTTTTTGACTAAACTGTTGTTTTTTCCGAGGAAAACATCTCGAGCTTTGTCCAAATTTTTTTTATTTTCTTTTTGATCAGTTTCAACTATCTGTCGTGTTTTAGACTTCTTTCTTGTAAGGATTTTGATCTTTAACGGTTTTTCATCAGAAAGTTCAATGTCAGTTTTTAAGTCAATTTCGACCAAAAAAACATAGGCTAGATGAAACAACAACGAAGAAATAAGCGCTAAAAGAAAAAATTTTTTAGCAGAATCACGAGATTTGATTTCATTGTTGAAAACTAAACTTGACATCGAAAGCCTTAAATTTATAAAAATTTAGCCAAATGTTTCGCTAAATCAAACTTAGTATAACCCGATTTTTAGGCATTTCTCAAAGAGTGGAAATTACATCTCCACGTAGCATGAATTCATGTGCTTACAGATTTAAAAAGTCCTCATCGTCAACTTTTTCTGGCAGTGTCTCTGTAACAACACCATCCTCACCCTGCTCAACCTTTCCTGATCCAGGCTCCGTTCCTTCTATAAACGCTTCTAGAAATGGCCTAGAGGTTGACAGCTCTGCAACCTTACCCGTTTCCTTATTAACTAAAACATTTATTATTCCGTCTGGCGCCTCCTCATCTTCTCCCTCTCCAAATATTGATATATGAGCCTTCATAACATCGATCCAGATTGGAAGAGCTGCTTTTCCACCTGACTCTCCAAAACCCATAGTATTGTTTTGATCAAACCCTGCCCAAGCTCCAAGGACTAACGTATTAGAAAAGCCAACAAACCATGCATCAATATAATCACTCGTTGTACCTGTCTTTCCACCTATTTGCTTGGATAAGCCTCTTGCCTTCCGCCCCGTACCATTTTGAATAACACCCTTTAATAAGTTTTTAACAATAAACCTTTGCTGATCATTAAGTCCCTTTTCATTTGCCTCGCTTAGGTCATCATCAAAAACATCATTAGTACTATTCGCACCCTCCAAATCTTCTGCAGCCGTTTCATCTTGTTCCTTTATAAGAACAAAACTATCTGTATAATCATTTCCCTTGAAGTCTTTAACCGATATGAAATACTCCGCATCATCAGGAACATTACTGGTCACAAAATAAGAGTACTTTTTAACCAAATCAAATAAAGTCAATCCACGACTACCGAGCACAATGCTAAGATCACTTTTATCTTTAAGACCAAATTTTAGATCTGATAGAAAATTGCTTAAAAAATTAATACCCATTTTTTTTGCAAGTTTAATAGTGGTGACATTTCGAGATTTCTCTAAACTGGTTCTAAGTGTGATAGGGCCTAGATACTTACCATCATAATTTCTTGGTTTCCAAAAAACAGAATGGTCACCTGCATCTAGAGACTCAGGTGAATCTATCAATAATGTGCTTGGTGTAAATCCATATTTTATCCCTGCGGCATAAACGAAAGGCTTAAATGCGGAGCCAGGCTGCCTTACACTTTGCAAAGCCCTATTAAAATGTGAATCAACGAAAGAACTTCCTCCAACCAACGCAAGCACTTCGTTAGATCCTGGGTCAAGCGCAACGACGGCGGCTTGAACTTTTGGAAGTTGGAAGAGTGAAAACTTAAGATTATCTTTACCTTTTTCTACAACTATATCTATGATCATGCCTTTTTCTAGAACGCTCAAAACATTCTCAGGCGCTGATCTCCATTGAGCCTTGCTATCAATTAACCTTTCTTTTGCCCACTTCAAATCCTCCGATAGGATTTTCCCCTCAACACCTGAAATGTTAATCAAAGCGAAATCTTCGTTAACATCAGTAACAAGTCCTTGATTAATTTTATTTTTTAACAAATGGTTTTTTACTATCTCTAAGTATTTGCTTCTATTTTCTAAAAGATTGGCGCTAGCTTCTCCCGAAACAACATTCTCATAGACACGTGTATTGCTCTCTTTATCTATATGGAAATAATTAGACTCCTCTTTAAGGGCTTTATTAAATTTTTCATCAATAAACGATTCGAAGTTATCTTCATGAATTCTCTTTATCATTTTACGATCAAAACCTTGTCTCTTATCAATCTCAACTACCCCCCTATCAACAGCAAGCTGAGCCTTTTGCTGGAGCCGGGAATCTAGAGTTGTCACAACTTCGAGACCAAGACTTAAAATTTCTTGAGAACTAAACTTCTTGAGGAGGTCTTGTCTGATTTTTTCTTCAAAATGAAATGATATCTCTTTAGAACGATGTTTAATCTTATACTTAATTTTTTCAGCTTTTGCCTCATCATATTCACTTTTAGTGATCATCCCGTTTTCAAACAATCTTTTAAGGACATACCCTTGACGGTTGTAAGCGTATTTTGGGTTTCTATATGGACTATATTTAGACGGGGCGACGAGCAATCCCGCAACCATGGCCGCCTCAGAGTTAGTCACCTCGGACAACTCCTTACCAAAGTAACCCTTAAAGGCTGACTTTACCCCGTAATAACCCCCGCCAAGGTAGACCTGGTTTAGATATAGATACAAAATCTCATTCTTGGTTAGTTTTTTTTCAAGCCTGTGAGCGAGAACAATATCCTTTAACTTTCTAACAATTGATCTTTCTTTATTACTTAGAAACGACTTGGCCACCTGCTGAGTGATAGTAGAGCCACCCTGAACTACCTTTCCAGCTTTTATATTAGCAATAAATGCTCTTGCAATTCCAAAAAGGTCTACACCAGCATGGTCAAAAAAAGATGAATCCTCTGCCGCCAAAAAGGCATTTAGAACCTTGTTTGGAACATTTTCGATTTTTACGATTTCTCTTTCTTCTGCACCAATCTTTCTCAAAAGAATTCCATTTCTATCGTAAATTTTAGTTGGAAGTGCAGGTTTATAATCATCAATTGAGTTAATCTCTGGTAATTGACTAGCTATAAAATTGTAGCCAAAAATTACTCCCGTCAACCCAATAATTATACAAATAAGTATGGCGCCAAATATTTTTTTTAACATTTAAATTTCTTTGATTAAAGCCTCTTTGAGTTTTTCAGTAATAACTAAACATCTTCTCTTCAATGACTTAAAGGATTTAAAGTTATTTAAAGAGCCTAGTTTAATGTAATTAATATTTTTAAAATTGATATTAATATCACTAACAAGTATATCATTTCCTTTATTAAAAGTTTCAACTTCACTCAAAACGTAAGTAAAATCGTCAGTTTCTAGAAGCATCTTTTCTTTTTCTGAAATATAATTTTTTAAAAAGGGTAATCGAATAAAATATTTTTTTACTATAGATCTTTTTAGTTTTCTCTCGACAATACCTGAGTAGTCTTGTCCCTGTCTTAGATACTTTTGCGCCAAGAGATATCTTTGCCATTCATAATTTTCCTCACCTAAGTACCCTCTCAGCATCAACAAGCCTAACTGGGATACTTTAAAATCAAAGCCATCAAGATTGAGTAAATCACTTATACACAAAGCTGTCTCTTTGGTTAAAAAAAGAACAATACGTTTTGAAGAATTGCTTACAGGTATTGATCTATCATTTATTTCAATCTCTCGTTGCGGACTATTCTTTTTTCCCGATGCTATCTCACCAATCTCATTTAGATTTTTTCTTTCAACATTACTTGAACATCCAAAAAGAAAAATGAATATTAATAAAAACCTACTCAAAGTCCTCTTCCTCTAAAGTATCTGATAGTTTTTGAATTTTTTTCTCAGCCTTTGAAAGAAGAGCCTTGCAAGACTTAAAAAACCGCACCCCCTCCTCATACTTTTTTAGACTCTCATCGAGTGAAATCTTACCTGATTCTAAATCCGCGACAATTTTCTCCAAGCTCTGAAGATTCTCCTCAAAATTTACACTTTTTTTCGACATTATTTCTCCACTAGTTGGCTGTCATATTAGCAGGTTATGCACTTATTAGAAAATATTGCCCCAATAAAAAAAATTTAAAATTCTGCTACCATGAAAACTGAAAGGAGGATCCTGTTGAAAGATCTTTGGGTACCATTATCAGCGGCAGTTGCAAGGCAGCGACAGGTTGAAACAATCGCAAATAATGTCGCGAACGCAAATACTCCTGGATTTAAAAAAGATCAGCTCACTTTCAAGGAATATATTGTAAGCCAAAATAAGGGTGGAGAGGATATAGATCTTCCAAATAAAGCTTGGGCACCTGAAGACTTTTACAAAACTCACAACAATGAGAATTCATTTGTCAAAATAGATGGATCCTTCACGAACTTTGATCAAGGAGACCTCTTACCAACAAAAAACAACTTGGATATCGCACTTCGCGGGCGAGGCTTTATTGAAATATTAACGCCTCAAGGGTTACGGTATACAAGAAAAGGAGCACTATCTATCTCTAATGAGGGTAGGTTAATTACTGATCAAGGGTATCCCGTTGTTAGCGCTAGAGAGGACTACAATCAAAGACCTAGCTTTATTCAGGTTCCTGACCGTAAGGTTTCGATAAACCAAGAGGGTCAAGTTTTTACAGACCAGGGTGTTATATCAAAAATATCTATAACCGAATTTAAAGACATAAACTCATTGAAAAAAGAGGGCAACAGTATGTTTATCAACCCCTCAAACGAAAATATTGAAACAGAAAAACTAAAGACAATTGTCCTCCAAGGCTTCTTAGAGCAATCCAATGTAAATGCCATCCAAGAAATGGCAGAACTTATTAAGGCCAGTCGGAATTTCGACAGTGTCCAAAACGTAATTAAGACATATGACAGCATGGCAAACAAAGCAAATACAACGCTTCTGAGGTTTTAATGTATCGATTTATAATTCTATCTTTAATTTCAATTAACATTTCACACGGTAGCACGAGAGCTCTAAACATCGCAGCAACAGGGATGGCAGCTCAAGAGGCGAACGTTAATAACATTTCAAACAACATTGCTAACGTAAATACGATAGGATTCAAAAGGAACCGAACTGAGTTTGAGGATCTTTCATACTCTACTGAAATTAACCCCGGCTCACGGTCTAGTGGGGACTCACAATACTCAGTTGGAATTCAGTATGGAACAGGGTCAAAAGTCGCTGGCATCAAAAAAAATTTCGCAATAGGGACACCTAATATAACGAATAATCCATTTGATTTAATGATTCAGGGAGACGGATTTTTTGGAATTATCCTACCCAATGAAACTATAAAATATACCAGGGATGGATCATTCAATGTAGATAGAACAGGCACATTAGTAACCAAAAAAGGATTTCGCGTTTTCCCAACCGTTACATTTCCTCAAGGAACAACTAATGTAAAAATAAGTTCTACTGGCATGATTGAGGCTTATTTAAAGGACCAAGTAGAACCAGTAAATTTAGGCGCAATACCTGTTTTCACATTTAACAACCCTCCTGGCTTAAAAACTGTAGGAGGAAATTTATATGAAGTAACCACTAGCTCAGGGCCTCCTCTTCAAATGGTTGCTGGGACAAATAACTCTGGTGATATTTTGCAAGGGGCTCTTGAGACCTCTAATGTTTCAATAATGAACGAGATGACAAATTTGATCAAAGCGCAAAGAGCATACGAAATGAATTCTAAAATAATGGGCATTGCTGACCAAATGCTTCAAACAGTAAATAATTTGAGGTGATATTGAAGGCAATTTTTTTTCTAGTAATATTTTCGCTTGGCAAATCAATAGCTTGTGAAGTTCGTCTGAACAAAATTGTAGTACTAAATGATATTAGCGAAAGTAAAATTTGGCACAACCTTAGAACTAATTGCTCTCAATTAACAATAAACGAATTCACAAAAAAACTTAGATATTTTAGCGGAGAGGTTCCTACTGCGTACCTGGAGAACGAGTTAAAAAAATTAAACATTCAACTTCTAACAACGCAGAAGTCCATTAGTGTTGAAAGAATATCAGAAAAAATAAAAAAAGGTTATCTCCCACAAAAAGTACGTAACATCTCAACGAAGGGAATTTTAAAAAATATAAATACAAGTAAAATTAAAATAAAGTATGACGAAGCCCATGCAAGACTTACAACTGCAGAAAACGATGAGTTCCCCTTCAGCTTTGAAAAACAAAGCCCTATATTACACTCAACTAAAAACATAACTCCCTATGAAAGCAAATCAATTGAGTTTCTAACAGTTACAAAAAATGAATGGAGAAAAAGTAATATAGAAAAGCAAAACTATTTCTTTTCAAAAAAAGAACTCACAAATTACCTAAAGCATCACACATTAAAGGCATTTGTTAAAAAAGGAAGCCCCCTAAAAAAATCAGACTTCAGAAAAAAGCCACTTCTTAAGTTTGGACAGCCTGTGAAAGTGCTTTTTAGCAATAAAAATTTATCAATAGAAACAATTGGCACTCCACAAACTAATGGAGGGCTAGGTGACTCTGTTTATGTAAGGCTTAAAAACAAACAACTAATTTCAGCGAAAGTTGTAGACGTAGGAGTTGTGAGTGCGAATCTATAATCTAATTCTTATCTTAGTATTAACGTCATGTTCAAGCTACGTAGACAAGCTTCACACCAAGATGTCAAAGGACTATAAAAGAAAGGGTTCAAGAGCTCCTCAGTCAGAAATATATAGGAACCCTGTCGGACCAAAAGAGGGTCCCCATCGATATACGTCAACAGACTTTGTAGATAATGAGCCCTCCCCCTCACTTTGGACAGGAACAGGCAGTGATTCTTTCTTTGATTCCTCAAGCGTGAAAAAAGAAAAAGGGGACATTATCACGATTTTGGTAATGGAGGGTTTAAAGAAGAAGATTCAAGATGAATTAGAACGATCATTCTCTAAAAGCAAAGCAGATCCTCAAGGGGGTGCATCTAATGACAATTTGAACAATGACACAAAAAAAGTGTTCGATAAAATCTCGTCAATAGTTAACAAAGAAATTAGATCAAACCACATGCTTTTAATAGGGAGGAAAGAGCTTATCTTTGAAAATATTAAAAGACTCATTGAGGTTTCAGCTCTTGTGAATCGAAAGGATGTATCCTCAGACGATACCATTGATTCTAAAAAAATATTACAAATTAAAATAAGGACTCTAAGATGAGATGCTTTCTAATTTTATCCATAATTTTTTATTCTGGTTTAACTATTTCAAAATCAATGAACCGTTCTAGTAAAATAAAAAACTTAGTAAACATAAAAGGTGTCAGGAGTAATCCCCTTGTAGGATATGGGATTGTCGTCGGCCTAAATGGTACTGGTGACTCTAAATCAGAGGTAGCTGACATAGCAATGAAAAAGCTATTTAAAAAGCTGGGACTAAACCTAAAGAACGAAATCCTTTCAAAGAATATTGCCACTGTATTAGTTACAGCAAAGCTTCCTGAATTTGCGAGGCAAGGTCAAAAAATTGATATAAAGGTATCCTCAATTGGAGATGCAAAGTCATTATCAGGCGGAAACCTATTAGTTACACCCTTAAAAGGCGGTGACGGAAAGATATATGCAATTGCAAACGGTAGCCTTTCACTCGGGGGAAAATCTGGCGAAAAGAAAATTTCAACAGTAGGTCTAATTCCCAACGGAGGTTTTGTAGAGAGAGAAATTAATTTTAAATTCGATTCTAAAAAAAGCATTCGACTTTCACTTAAAAACCCTGATTTCACTACAGCTGCAAGAATTCAAGAGGTACTGAACTCTGAGCTTGGTGGCCTTTACGCAAAAGCCAAAGACTCCACAACGATTGATCTCATCGTGCCTCCAATTTACACAAGTAATATTGTAAAACTTATCGCAATTATTGAGAACTTTAGTGTGGTTTCTGAAACAAGAGCAAAAATAGTAATAAATGAAAGAACCGGAACAATCGTCGCTGGTGGTGACATTATTTTAAAACCAGTTGCGATAAGCCACGGAGATCTTAACATTGAAATTTCAGGCGACGAAGATACGACAAAATCAATTTATAATATTGAAAAAAGAACTAAATTAAAGGAGTTCGTTAACTCACTAAATTCTTTTGGCGCAAAGCCTGATGATATCATCTCAATATTTCAAGCCCTAAAAAAGAGCGGTTCTCTCGACAGCGACATAGAGCTTATATAGCACCTATCGGCAGAAATTACTCTATTCAACAAAAAGTATCTATTTGATAAAATTTGTGTAGTCGCTCTTTGCGAGGAGTAAAAATGGATATCAACAAACTAGTTCCATCTGTCTCATCTTTCAAAAAAAGTGCAGACTATATCCCTAAGGAGTTCAAGCAAGTTGCAACCTCAATGGAAAAACAATTTATTGAGCACATGCTTGAACAAATGGAAAAAACGACTGGAAAACAAGAGGATTCAACCGCAAACAATTATTATAAGAGTCTTCAAAGAAATGAAAGGTCTGAAATAATCAGTAATTTATCTGATGAAGGAAGTCTAAAAGAACTGATCCTTGACCAAATTTATCCTCAAAAATTTAGGAACGAGACAAGCTTTAATGCCTACATGAAAATGCAGGACAATAAACTTGGTAAAAACCGCTAAGTGTGGAGGAATTCACTATGAGCAAGATAGATAATACAAATTTTAGAACACCATTTTTTCCTGGTCAAACCAAGTCAAGCACCAGGATTAGGGCAAGGAATGATGCCTCAAGAAAAGCAGAACTCGATCAAATCTCTAAAGATCACGCCTCAGTCTCAATAAATCAAAAAATAAAGGACTTTGCTCGAATTAAAAAAACGGTGGATTCATCACCAGATATTGATAATGCTGATAAAATCGCCTCGCTAAAAAGGTTAATTTCTGCAGGAAAATATCAAATAAATGAGGGAAAAATTGCTGATAAAATCCTAGAAACTGAGTATTAAAATGAACAATGAACAAAAAGAGCTCTACAAATCAATAATCAATCTATGGCAGAGACTTTGTAACCTTCATCAATCACTGCTTGAAATTACAGCAGAGGAATATCATGCCCTTTTATCTTCTGATCTAGATGAAACTTCAAAAATTTTAGAGCAGAAAAAAAGAATAATTGAAAAAATTAACGTTGAGGAGCAATCCAGACAAAAGCTTGTCTCTGAAATACTAGGCCCAAAAACTCTCGACGAAAATTTTAAGTTCAAAGATTTAAAAACATTTTTTGATCAATTTGAAATTGAGTCGAGCGGAAATCATTTAAATAACTTTAATATAATATTACTTGATACTATTGATAAAATTAAGGAACAAAATAAAAAAAATCGTTTTTTTATTAACCGCGCATTGATTTCACTAGACGGGCTAAAGCTTCCCTCTGACCAAAGTAAGCGCCATTACCTATATAATAAAAATGGAAAGAAAATGAAAAAACTCGATGTAAAAGGAGTCTAAGAGTTTGTCTGATTTAATGAGTATTGGTCGATCCGGTTTAGGGGCTTCTAAGCAAGCCTTGGAAACGACGAGCCATAATATTTCAAACTCGAACACTGAAGGCTACAGTCGTCAAAAAGTTGACCAAATCTCGAGTCAACCAATTAGAAAAAACGGGCTTGTTGTCGGCACTGGTACTCACATAAGAGGAGTCAACAGAGTTGAAGATAATATAATTGAAAAAAAAATTCTCGGTAACCATTCTACTTTTTCCTACTTCAAAGAAAGACATAACCAACTCTCTCAGGTCCAAGAAGTATTTAACGAAATAGATACAGAAGGGTTAAACCTTTTAATGAATAAGTTTTTTAACTCATTCAGAAGCCTTGCAAACGAACCTGAAAACGAAAGTCTAAAGTCAATTGTTCGAGACAATGCAAGCCTTGTCATTAATGACTTCAACAGAATTGGAGAGACACTTGCCAATCAATCAAGCAGCATTGATCAAAAAATAAAATTGAAAGTAGATCAAATCAATTTTCATAGTAAGAAAATATCTGACCTTAACCTCAGAATTGCTCAACTAGAGGCTAGTGGCGATTCTACAGGAGACCTCAGAGATCAAAGAGACGGAGAAATACGAGAGCTATCTAAAATTATAAAAGTAAATACATATATAGACGGGAGGCGCAACTATGTTGTTAACGCAACAGGTGTTGGCACTCTAGTTTCGGCAGGAAATACAATCGAGCTCATCAGTAAGGGAGTGCCAAAGTCTGAATCTAAAAATGGACAGCCCGGAAGCTTTGAAATTTATTTCAAACGCAAACCAAATACGCCCATAACGACGAGATTTAGAGAGGGCGAAATAGCAAGTTTAGTTAAGGTCAGAAACGGAGATATTTTTAGTATTAAAAAGAAAATGGACACTTTGGCTTTTGAATTTTCTAAAGCAGTAAATCAGATTCACAGAAAAGGGTTTAGAACAGACTCCAAAGTTCCTGACAATCTCGCGGGTGATAAAATAAACTTTTTTGATGAAATAAATAGTGAAGAAGACGCCTCAATAAATTTAAAAATTAATGACCTTATAAAAAAAGACCTTAATAATTTAGTTACCTCAAGCACTCCTGGTAGTGCTGGTAATAATGAGATCGCATTAGAAATAGCCTCTTTGCAATATGAAAAATTAACTGACGGTGGCCAAGCCAGTCTTGAGGAAAGCTTTTTAAAAACTGTTGGGAAAATTGGACTTGAAGCGGCAAAAGCTGAATTGGAAACTGAGCAAACCCAAGGAATTTTATCTCAAAACCAATCTATAAAAGAAAGAATAACAGGCGTTTCTCTGGATGAAGAAGCAGCCAACCTTGTTAAATACCAAAATACATACCAAGCATCTGCAAAGGTTATTCAAGCCGCAGAGGAGATGTTTGATACCTTAATTAGGATTGGTAATTAATTATGGTTAGAGTAACTGAAAAAAGCTCCAGCTCTGCTGTCACCTTTGCTGTTAATAAAGCAAAGTCAAAGCTTGAAGAACTTCAGCTAAAAGGGGCTAACTTAAAGAAAATTCGGAAGCCCTCTGACAACCCTACCGGTAATGCTAAAGCACTTCAATTAAGTTCTAGAAATAAAAATATAGAACAATATTTAAAAAATATCGATTATGCAGAATTTAATGTGAACATTATAGAAAAGTCCGTTGAGGAAATTACAAATATTTTAAACAAGGCGAAAGAGATTGCAGTTTTACAATCATCTGACTTTTATGGTGCCGATATTAAAGAGAACGTTGCAGAAGAAGTCACTCAACTAAAAAAACAATTGATGGGAATTTCTAGTAAGCGACTAGGCAATAGATATATATTTTCAGGACACCAGTCATTGACCAAACCATTCGATGAGTTCGGAAATTATTACGGGGACGATAAAAACATAGAAATTGAAATTGCCCAAGATTTCAGGATTCCAGTAACTCTAAATGGAAAAGAACTTTTTTACTTTGATAAAGAAATCCCGGTTCCAACGAACAAAAAAGACGAATCAAATGACCCCTCCAGACAGCTTGCATCTACTCAAGAAACGAAGATTGTACAAAAAAATATTATTCAATTAGTTGACGCACTGGAAACATCTTTGAGAACAAATGATAAGTTCCTTACTCAATCATTATTAGAAGACTTTGATACGGCCACAAAAAACGTAATCCAGGCCAGAACAAAACTTGGATCTGTTACCAATAGTATTGAGTCTTTCAGAAACAAACTTGAAAAAGAAGAAATAGATAATAAAGAGCTAAAAAGTAAAATAGTAGATGCTGACATTGCTGATCTTTTCAGCGAAGTGTCAAAACAACAGCAAGTATTGGGCACTGCATATAAAAGTGGTCAGGCAATAATCAATCGCTCCCTTATGGATTTTTTGAAATAATTACTTATTTTACCCACTTTTCTACTAATAACTTGGAACTTTGATTCAAAAGTGCTAATACGCATCACTGGAGCACCTATTTACACGGTGTTTCAGAAACAACAGAATACTAATAATTGGAACAGATGAAGGTTCTTTATAGGTACAGAGGTTTAACATGCTAGTCTTGACACGGAAGCTTGGTGAAAGCATTGCAATTGATGATCA
>MDTG01174799.1_pt1 | contig 20029 bp, 20 predicted proteins | sample 811421 | NCBI WGS metagenome assembly MDTG01 (sample SAMN05326645, study PRJNA326480) | marine metagenome | isolation source: seawater | place: Pacific Ocean: South East | collected 2011
CAAAGGCTTATAATATAAAATATTTTAATATTAAAAATGATAAAAATATTGAAACAATTATTAAAAAAATTAATAAGATAAAAGGACCAATTGTTTGCGAATTATCAACTAGCCCTGAATCTCAATCATTATTTAAGCAAGGTTATAAAAAAATTGACAATGGAACTTTTGCACCTATGGATTTGAGTGAAATGTATCCTTTTGTTGAGGCGCCTATCTCAAATACAAATAATTGATATTACTTAAGGAAACCTATTTTTTTTAAAAATTTATTTATTATTTTCTTGTTGTTTTCTTTTGGAGACCAAGTTGCGTATTTCACATCTTTATCTTTTTCAAAAGGACCTGAATATACTTCATGATATATACACCAATTACTTACAGCTATTGGTAGATGAAAATAGCCTTTGTTCATTCTATAATAAAAATTTAATTTAGAATTATAATCTCCCATTTTTATAATTTTAATTTTTTTTCCGCTTTTAGAAAATACATATACATTCATCTTCCCTTTTATTACATGATAAGACTCTGATTTTGAGTTTGGGTGAATATGTGGTCTAATATAGCTGCCTTTTTTTAATGCAATTATCATTTCGTTTGTTTTGCTTTTAAGAGATTTATGAATATTAACTCTAGCCCTTTTATTGTTAGTTTTGTCAGCTAATTCCTTAATTTTACGAACAATATTCTTATTATAAAAAATTAGATCCTTTTTATTTTGTATTATAGGTTTCATAATCTACCTTCTATCATTCTAACTTTATTTTTTATAACATTTTTAGCATTTTTAAATTTACACTTTTTAATAATTAAGTTTAAGGATATTAAATTATTTAATCTACCTCTTGGTTCAGAATATTTTATAAATCGAAATAAAGTTTTCTTATATTTCATTTTAAAGCCTATTTTACTAAATTTTATCACATAATTTGCAAGCTTTGTTCTGACAATACTTTCTTTTGAAGATAAGTGACAAATATTTAAGTTTTTTAGTTTTTTTACATATAAAATTTTAAAAATTGCTTTAGTCAAATCATCAACAGAAGTAATTGCAAAAAAATTATCTTTTGCCATACGAGCATTTTTTTTTAATAAAGAGTCATATGTTAGTTTAACTGGACATCTTTGTTTTGGATCATTTCCTACAATAAAACTAGTTCTAATAATACAATATTTTTTTGTTTTTTTTTGTAAATATTTTTCGATTAAAAGTTTTTGTTTTCCATAAAGATTTAGCGGGTTCGGTTTAGATTCTTCAGAATAATTTCCTCTCTTACCATCAAAAACTTCTACTGAAGACATAAAAAAAATCCTACATTTTGTATTTACTAAATCATCAATAATTTTTTTCGTAGCGTTAATATTTACACTTTTAGAAATTTTAGGATTTTTATAAACCTGGGAAGGATTACTAATTGCCGAAAGTATCAATACATTATCATTTTCATTTATTTTTATTATTTTTTTTATTTTTTCTTTAAGAAAATTAAATTTTACAAGTCCCGGTTTTTTATTTTTGGAGTAAGTTCCTATAACTTTATTCTTAGTTTTTTTTATTTTTTGAAATAAACGGTAACCAATTACTCCTGACGATCCAATAATAACTGTTTTCATTAAAATTTTATAATTGATTTACCTATGCTTCTATTTTTTTTCATTTCATAAAAAATATTATTTATTTGATTTAATTGAATTTTTTTTAATATAAAATTTTTACTTCCTAAATTTTTTAAACTAATAATTTTAGAAAATTTTTTTAAATCCAATGAAGCATTGAATTTTCCTCCTTTTGATCCTATTAGATTTTTTCCTAAATTAATTCCTAGAGTATTAAATTTTGCCTTTTTTTTATGTGATGGAACTCCAATTAGAATCATTGATCCATTTTGATTTAAACTTTCATATCCTTCAGAAATTACAGTTGTATTTCCAGAACATTCAAAAAAATAATCAATTTTATTTTTAATTTTTTGAAAATTATTTAAATATTTATTTTTTTTACTATTTAATATTATTTCTGTAGCACCATATTTTTTAGATAGTTTTAACTTATTTAAATTAATATCTATCGATATTATATTTTTAACTTTTAAAAATTTTAAATAACGAATTATGTAAAGTCCTATTGGACCACAACCTGCTACAGCTATAGTGTGATTTTTATTTACTTTGCATAATTTTTCAACAGAACCAATTGCCGTACTTGCAGTACATCCTAACAGCAACATATCTAAATCATTTTTAGAATTTCTAATTCTTGTAATTCTATTTTCAGATACTATTGCGTGATTGTTAAATGTTGTTAAGTATCCAGCATTTAATTTTTTATTTTTCCATTTGTAAATAGGAGGCTTTGCATTTATGCCTGATGAGGGCATCCAGTGAAGTAAAACTTTATTGCCTTTTTTCACTTTTTTTACGGATGGTCCAACTTGTAAAACCTTTGCTATTCCCTCGTGACCCAATAAGTGTGGTAGAAATTTATCCTTTCCTTTTATTCCTTCTATTTCACCTAGCTGTGAACCACAAATTCCAGAATATAACATTTGAACTAAAATTTGACCTTTTAAAAGTTTATTTGGCAATTCTATCTCGCTTATAACTAATGGTTTTTTTTGTTTAACGAGTATTGCGGCTTTAGTTTTTTTTACAATTATGTTCATTCGAAATATATAAAAGAGTAATCACCTTTATATCCAGATTCTTTAAAAAACCATTTCCACTCTTCTGGAGTAAAAAAGCTTTCACAAGTGACTTGCCAATACAATAAATTTACTTTTTCTTTTTCATTTCTATATGACTCAACACAAATATATTTATCTTTTTTTGAAACTCTTTCAATTTCTTTTAAAGAAGATTTCAAATCATAACAGTATAAGTTATGAAGCGTATTAAGTGATATTACTAAATCAAACTTGTTACTTTCATAAGGCAGTTTATTTGCATTACCCACTTTCAAAAAATCAATTATTTCTTTCTTGGAATTTTTTATAGCATAAGAGGATATATCAAGACCAAATACACTTACTTTGGGAAGTAACTTTCTAAACTCATAAAGTAAAAAACCTTTTCCACAACCAATGTCTAATATTTTTGACTTATCATTTAATTTATAATGATTAATCATTTTTTTTGCAATAGGTTCCCATCGTCCGTCATAATTATAGCCTCCATAATTAATATCTCTTGAGCCATCCCAATAATCAAAATCCCATTTTTTCGCTTTAACTGCAGCTTCAGCTTTATCAATTTTATTTACTCTTTCTAAGTAATTTCTCTCAGTTTTCTTATGATGGTTTGTTATAAAATCGATTTCCATTATATATAAAATTTATTATTTTACCTTTATAGTAATATTATTATTTCAATCTTCAACTCAATATAAAAGTTTTTAAAGCCTCAAACAGTCCTATTCCTAAAAAACTGATAAGAAAATTACCTGGCAAAGTTCCAACTAACGTTCCTATAAAAAAATTTTTAAATCTTACTTTAGAATAAAATAAAATAAGATTTTGAATCAATAATGGCATTCCTCCACCGCCAGTAATTCTAAATATAAAAATACTAATTAATTCATTTTTTTTTATCTTTAAAGCTATCTTATGGTTTCTAATTTTTTCTAAATTAAACAACGATACTAAATTTGATTTTATAAAAAAAATGAAAAATATTGATGAACCTAAAGTTATACAAAAGGTAGAAATTATTGAACCCAGAATGGGATTAAAAATTATACTTGTTATAATTATTGCTGGCAAAGTTAGTGGTAAAAATGAAACATATATTACATACAATAAAAAATAGATTGTCGTAAATATAATAAAATTATTATTAATTAAATCCTGTAATTTCAAAGACTCTTCCAATAAATATGATTTATTAAAAATTTTATTTATATCAAAATCCAAATAAATCAAAATAAACAAAAAAAATATAGACGCTATAAAAAAATATAATATTAAAATGTAAATATTATACCTATTAAATTGCATAAATTATTTTGCTAAAATATTAAATTCTACAGAAATTCTGCAATCGGATGTAGTATTTACGTTTGCATAATGAACAGTATCACTGTGAAACAAAACTCCCTCAGTGCCATTAAATTTTATAGGTTTTATTATTTTATTTTTATTTTTTTTAATATAATTTTTTGAAATTTTTGGTTTGTTTTGACCATTTTTTTTTACATAGGTAATTTTTATATCATCCTTATGGCTAGAATGTATCATATTAAGTGTATTTTGCCTGTTTACTCCCATAATTGGTATCCAAAGTTTCCATACATATTTATGTTTAAAATTAGTTTTTCTTACCACTCCCAATTTCCAAAAAGAAGAATCTCTATGAGGGTATCCTACATCTTTTTTATTTTTTCTAACAATTCTATAAAATGCACTGTATTGATTTTTTCTTAGAAAATTATTATTTTTATATTCAAAATTTGCAATTATATTTATAGATGCTTTTTTGCAATTAATTTTTTTAGGAATTGTTTTTTTAACCCATAAATTTATTTCTCTTGTACATTCTGCATTTAAAATTCTTGAACCATTACTTCCAAATTTATCAATAAATAATTTATTAGAAATAGTTTTTAAAAATTTAATAAAAGATTGAAATGATTGAAAATTTTGTTCTTTAAATTTATGATTAAGGCTTAATAGAACTCCTTCTTTTAAGGATTTGAATACATATCTTGGTATTTTTATTGCACTATAGCCGTTTTTTTTTAAATTTATATAATACATGTAGTAAATATAGATATTAAAATATTATTAGATAATAATTTCTAACATAATAATTACATCTATTTAATTTTAAAGTCTATTAATTGTATTTAATTACAGGTAAGTATCTAATAATATAAATTTTACTATAATTAATATTAAAATTACATGAAATTCATCACAAATATCAAAATTTCTCATCAATTTTTGATATATTTGATTTTGGTAATATTGGCATCATTATTATTTTGTTTTTTATATGTGAATAAATTTAGTCATATAATTGATGACAATAATAACATGGTCATCCAAAACATAACTTTTGGCCATGGTGCTTTAATCTCTAATTTACTTGAAAATGGAACCTACTCAAGGAAATTTTATAATGATATAGATTTTGTTTTGGAAAAATTACCAGTTCATCCATTGCTTATATTTTTAATAGCAAATTTTACGAAAAATTTTTATTTAATAGTAATAATAAAAAATTTGATAACTTTTTCTATACTTTATTGGGTAATTATTTTTTATTTGAATTCTCTAAAATTAAAAATTCACTATTTATACATTTATTTATTGATATTTTTGGTACCTTACAACATGTTCATAGCTCTATCATTTGATTTTGCAGACAATATTACTTCTATTTTATTACCATCTTTATTTTTAATTTTAATGTCAAATATTAATCAAAAATATCTAATTTCAACTATAATAATTTTCTTTTTATATTTAACTAAAACATCAATGCTTTTCGTTTGTTTGGCAATTCCTATTGTCATATTTTTATTTGATAATAAAAAAAGTTTTACAAGCAAAAAAAATATAATATTTTTAGGACCCATTTGTGCAATATTAATCTGGGGTATTTTTAGTTATTTAAAAACAGGGAGAGTTGCTATAGGAACAAACTCTTTAACTATAAATTCATTAGGATTAACAATCTCATCGGATGACAGATTTTTAGATTATTACCCAGATAAATCTGTAGATATTTTATTGTTCAAAATCCATATGCCCTCAAAACTAAAAAATGAATGGGAATTATATGATTATTATAAAAGCAAAAATAAAGATCATTTTTCTAAAGAAGGAAATTTAAAAAAATATTTAATGACTTTACCAAAAAAAATAATGGTTATATTATTTTATATTAAAAGAGATAGTGCACATCCTGATGCTGATGGAAAATTCAAAAACCCAATAAGATATTCACTTATATTTAGTAAATTTTTTATTAATTTTTCTATATTATTGTCTTTATATTCTACTATTCAATCTATAAGAAAAAATAGCTCTTTTAAAAATGATTTTATCTTTATGTCTATGTTGGGTTTAAGCTTAATGCCCTTAGTAGCAGGTTGGGCAACTGCAAAGCATTTAGTACCAATATCAATTTTATGCTATTTTTACACTATTTATAAAATTCAAATATTTAAAAAAATTATAAAAAATTAATATAATCAATTTTTATAATTTAAATTAAATATATTATTTTTTTTTTCCTACCATCATATCTACTAGGAGTAACAGTAAGTATTGATGGATATTCTCAATAAAATTAAATTTCTTTGAGTTTACAGTAAAATTAATATTGCCAATTTTACTAAGTTTATTTTTACCGTTAAATCCACTTAGAGTAACTAAGCTATTTTTCATCTTTTTAGTATAATTTGCTGCATTTATCATATTTTTTGAATTTCCACTTGCTGAAATAAGTATTATTAAATCTCCTTTATCTGCGTAAAATTTAATTGCTTGTTTAAGCCAATTCTCATATCCATAATCATTTGAAAAACACGTTAATAAATCACTTTCATTAAAATTAATACATCTTACTCCACCATTTTTTGTCATATCGACACTGAAATGGCTTGCTATTGCTGCACTGCCACCATTGCCAGCAATAATAATTTTATTTTTTTTACTCTTTATTTTTATAATTAATTTGTAAAGTTTAACTATTTTATCTTTAACGTTTTTATCTATATAAATTAGTTTTAAAAAATCTTTATTATATTTATCGATAAATTTATTTATTTGTTTCATCGTAAGTACTTATTTAAACTTTTTATCCAATTTTTTTTAAAAAATAAACTTTTATCATCAATATAAATATCAAAACTAGGTTTTCCAAATATTAATTTATGATAATTAAGTTTCCATTTTTTTAACTGTCTTTTTGTAATACCAATTCCCTGTTTCGTTGCTTTTTTTATATTATCATTATTTCTTCCCATATATCTTGCGGTAAAAATTTTAATATAATATCCATTATTAAAGAGTCTGTTTACAGTATCAATATTTTTCTTTATAGGAAGACTTTTATGATAATGATTTTTTTCAGTTCTACATAAAACATTATCTAAATCAAAACAAAATATTTTTTTTTTCATAATTTTTTATTTTATCAAAGATTTTAAGTAATTTTTATAAGGGGTATTTAATTTTAACATTTTTTCTAATATTTTTAAATCTTTTAATATATTTTTAGAATTTATTATATCATTACATTTCATAATATCTTTATGGTCTGTTGACACAAGATTCTTTCCTAAAGTTAATTCTTCAGAAATTTTTTCTCCTCTTTTAAGACCTATAAATTTAATTTTAATATCTCCTTTTAGATTATTAGAATTTTTTAAAGTATATCCACTTAGCCGAATTATTCTTTTTGCAATTTCATAAATTTTGATCTGTTTTCCCATATTTAAAGCATAAATATTAAAACCATTTTTATTTAAATATGATGAATTAATTACAAGTTGTACTGCCTCAGAAATTGACATGAAATATCTCTCAGTTTTTTTATTTGTAACTGTAAGAGGTATTTTATTTTTTAATTGTTCAAGAAAAATTGGTATAACCGAACCACTTGAACCAATTACATTGCCAAACCTTACTACAGAAAATTTTAACTTAGATTTATTATTTGATTTAAGGTAAAATTCATTAAGTAATTTTTCTCCAATTTTTTTCGTAAAACCTAAAATACTTTTTGGATTAACAGCCTTATCCGAACTTATAAAAGTAAAATTCCCTATTTTGTTATTATAAGCAAATTCAATTATTTTTTTTGTACCAAAAATATTATTTTTAATCATTGAATATGGATTTTCTTCACCAAAATGGACATGTTTGTATGCTGCGGCATGATAAATTTCATCAAAATTGATATTTCTAAATGTATTTTCTAAAAAAAGTTCATCACTGCAATCTCCTAGAACCGGTTCAACAATATTTTTATCTTTTTGGTTTATTTTTTTTATCAAATTAAACAAATTAATTTCTGAAATTTCCAAAATAAATAGTTTTTTTGGATTATGTTTGAGTATTTCTAAACAAAGTTCACTTCCTATAGAACCCCCTCCTCCAGTGACCATAATAATTTTATTATAAATTTTTTTTTTTAAAATATGTTTTTCAACTTTTATTTTTGGTCTATTTACAATGTCAAAAAAATTTACTTCAGATTCAAATGATTGATTTATTAGTTTATTTAAATAGTTTTTTGTATTAAATAAATTTCTTATCCTAATATTTTTATTCTCCAAACTATTGAACAAATCTTTTAGTTTATTTTTACCAAGACTGTTATGCCCAATGATAATTTCTGTAATTATATATTTCTCTATAACTTCATTTAAATTTTCAGTTTTAAAAATTTTTATACCGTTTAGCTCTCTTTTTTTATATTTACCCGAAGTATCAATTAATCCTTTTATATTTCCATAATTTGAATAATTTCTTATGCTTTTAATTAAATTTACATTATTTTGGTTTATTCCAAAAATAATAATATTGTTATCACTTTTGTTATTTTTTTGATCAGAATTAATCAAAAAATTTAAAAAAATTCTATGGAATGTAATCAATATACCTACAATAGCTGGTGCTATAAAAGAAATAGATCTTGGAAAATAAAAATTTTCATAAAGTAAAAAATTTACAGGAACAATAATACAAAAACATACAAATATAGATTTAAATATTTTAACAGCAGAATAGTAATCAAAGTATCTAATTAATATTTGATAAATATTGTGAATATAGAAAACACCAAAAAAAATAGTTAAAAAAATTAGATATATAATAATATCTATTTTCCAAATTGGATAAATTTGTTCTAGCCTAAGTGAATATGATAAGCTAATTGATAAAACAATTATTACAATATCTGAAATAACTAAAAAAAATTTTTTTTGAATATTTGATATATTTTTTATTAACAAACTTGCCTTCTCTAATTATATTTATTTTTTTAATGTAAAATCCCTTTTTTATTTAAAACTACAATAAATGATTTTAAAATAATTTTAATATCTAGGATAAAATTTTTTTTCATTAAATATTCATGCTCTAGTTCAATTTTTTTATCTATAGATATCATATCTCTTCCATTTATTTGCGCATAACCAGTAATGCCAGGCTTAAGTTTATGAATGCCCAATTTTTTTCTTTTTAATAAAAGTTCATTTTGGCTTGGTAATGCTGGCCTTGGCCCCACTATCTTCATATTTCCTTGTATCACAGAAATAAATTGAGGTAATTCATCCAGACTAAATCTCCTTAAAAATTTCCCAACTTTTGTAATTTTTGAATCTGTGTTAATTAATTTATTAGATTCTACAATCTCAGTGTCGCTATACATAGTTCTAAATTTTGGCATTATAAAAATTGATTCATTTGCTCCGACTCTTTTTGATAAAAATATTATAGGACCTTTAGTTTCAATTTTAATAAAAATTATAATAAATAAAATTATAGGTAATAATATTAAAATAATAATTAAACAAAATATAATCTCAAAAAATCTTTTCAATTATTGATACTTTCTTTTTTAAAAATTAAAAATATAAACACATAAGACATGATAATCGTTGATATGACCATTAATTTATTTTCTATCAGATAATAAAGCAATATACTTAAAATAATTATTGATTGAATTATGAAAAAAGCAACAAGATTATTGAATCTTCGAGATATTAAATGGTGCATATGATTAATATCAGAATTGAAAGGATTGTTTCCATTTAATATTCTAAAAATAAATAACCTAAACATATCAAGTCCTGGGAAAGCTAAAAAAACAAAAATTTCTTCCGGCTTTAAATTGCTATCAATATTGTGTGATTTAATAATAAAGTAAGAAATTACAAATGTTATAGCTAAAGTCCCGCTGTCACCTAAAAAAGCTTTATTTAAAAAATTATAAAATAGAAAAATAAGTAATGTTAAAATAATTATTAAAGAAAAAAATATATAAATATCTTTAAATAAAAATATTAAAAATATTATTATCGAATATGTTGCTGCTTGTAAATTTATTCCATCAAACATATTTAGTGCATTAATAAATAGAAGAATGGATAAAATTGTGAAGAAATAAGATATATTTTTTAGCTCGATAGAATTTTTAAGAAAAGAAAACGATAATTGTTTAATAATTAAATTATCATCTAATAAAATAAGAAAAAGAATTAAAAAAAAATTTATTAATAATTTTTTATTTGCAGAAAGATTAAATTTGTCATCATATAATCCAATTAAAGTAAATAATATTAATCCTCCAAAAAAAGAAAAATATTCTCTTGTATTTGTAAAATTGTAATCATAATTTATTTTGAAATCTATAAATTGACTAATTATTGAAAAAAAAATTAAATTGTATATTAATAATAATCCTCCAATTAATGCAACAGGGGTTTTTTGAAACTTTCTTTTTTGGTCGCCATAATCATATAAATTTATTTTTTTTGTTATAGGATTATAGAAAACAACAACTGGAATATTAATTAACAAAAAAACTAAAATTATTTTTTCATACATAAAATTTATTTTTTTTAATAATATATATTAAAAAACCCAAGGGATAATAAATAATTAAAGATAGCCAATTATTAAAAAAGTTTCCTGAAGGTAATAATGGAAATAGAGTTATGAAATAACAAGATAATAGACAAATTGCTTCATCTTTAATGAGCTGTTTTTTTTTAAATACTTGATAGTAAAAGTTTTTAAAAAATAAAAATAAAATGTAACAAAATATAGAAATTAATACAGTGAATCCAAATATTCCGACCTCTGCTAACATTTGTGCATAAAAATTATGAGGATGAGTTGAACATGCATTTCCGGCAACAAAGTTTTCTTCTTTATCGCAATAAAATCTGAACATTTTTGCACCATGTCCGAAAATAGGTTTTTCTTTGAACATATTTAAAGAAATAATGTAGTGACCTTCATAAATTTTACTAAATAATACTAATCTCTCACTTTCTGAACTAAAACCTAATTGATTGTAAGTAGTAGTAATTATTCTATTTTTTATTTTTTCATTTGAAGAAATTATTATTCCAAATAATACCAAACATAATATTAATGGAAACATCATCAATTTTCTAATTTTAATTGATGAAAAAAATATAAAACAAATTGATAAAATAAATAAAGCAACTGCCGTTCTTTCACCGCTTAATAAAACTATAATAAAAGAAATTGTAAGTAAGAAACTAAGAATAATATTTTTTTTTTTTACAAAATTTTCATATTTGTAAACAATTAAAAAAAGTATTAATGGAAAGAATCTTGCCGTATAACTACCTAATACTTCATCATCACCGAAAAAACTAGTTACTCTAAAGTTTTGTTTATTAATATATTTTAAACCAATTAGATTTTCTGAAAAATTGAATTGATAAATTGAGTCAATGAATAAAATTATATATATTACTAGAAATATATTTAATATGTAATTTAATACATTTTTTTCTAAATTAATTAAAACATATGTTGCTAATGAAAAAACTCCAAATCTAAAATAAAATAAACTACTTTTTACAGAGCTTAAATTCAAAGAAAATATTGATACCAATGTTAGAACTAGGCAACAAAATAATAATATAATTAAGTATTTATTCTTTATAACTTCATAATTTTTATTGGAATATAAATATATTATAAAATTAATATTAATAATTACTAAAAATAAATCTGGGATAAATGGACCTGATATTAAAGCCAAAGGTATAAGACACAAAAGAATTGAAGAAAAAATAACCAATTTATCTTGCTTGTATATCATTATTTAAAAATAAACTGGATTAATTTTAATGGAAATCTTAAAAGTACAAAAAATAAATTTGAATAAATATTATTTTCTTTAAATGATCTTAATATTTCTTTAGTAGAAGTAATATTACTTTTTATTGATTTTGAACTCTTTCCTCCACTTTTCATTATAATATATTTTTCATCTAAAGTTTTGTAAGAAATCTTATTTTTTATAAAGGTTCTTAAATAAAACTCAAAATCACCAGCTATTTGATAATTATTATTATATATTCCGTACTTATCGTATACTTTTTTTTTCATAAATGTAGATGGATGAGGGGGAGAGAAACCCAAGTACAACATCCATTTTCTAAAAATTTTTGGATTATATTTTCTGTATATTTCATTTGAATCGTATTTATTTATTATTGTAGTGCCAATTAAGCAATCTAAATGTAAATTATTTTGAAAATTAAAAATTACATTATTAAAAACATTAACATTAAAATAAATATCGTCTGAATGTAAAATCGAAATTATATCACCTACAGCTAGTTTAATTCCTTTATTTATTGCATCGTAAATACTATCATCTTTTTCTGAAACTATTGTTTTTATAAAATCTTTATATCTATTTACTATATTTATAGTGTCATCAGATGATCCACCATCTATAATTATATATTCAAAGTTTTTATAATTTTGTGACAAAACTGATTTAATAGTTTTTTCAATTGTACTTTCACTATTAAAGCAGACTGTTATTACTGAAATTTTCATTTAATTATTGCGAAAAATAAACCAATTGCCTAAAACTAAAATATCCATACTTGTTCTCTCAAAACAATTTATTGCTTCTATAGGTTTATTTACTATTGGCTCATTCTCGTTAAATGATGTGTTTAATATTATTGGTACTTTTGTAATATTAAAAAATTGTTTTATTAAATTGTAGTATCGAGGATTATTATTAAAGCTTACTGTTTGAAGCCTACCTGTACCATCAACATGAGTAACACCAGGTATTAATTTTTTTTTTTCACTCTTTATTAAATACACTTCACTCATAAATGGAACTTTTTTATCTACCTCAAACCAATTTGTTACTTGATCTTCCAAAATGGATGGCGCAAAAGGTCTAAAACTTTCTCTTCTTTTTATTTTAGAGTTTATTATATCTTTTATCTTGGGATTTCTTGCATCAGCTAAAATTGATCTATTTCCTAATGCTCTTGGTCCCCATTCCATTTTTTCCTGGAACCATCCAACTATTTTTTCTTCAGTTAAAGATTTTGATACCCTAGAATATAAATCATTATCGTCAAGAAATTTTACTTCAAATTTGTCATCTATACTATTCTCTTTCAAAACTTTTAATATCTCATCATTTTTATAAGAATTTCCAAGATATGCATAATTTTGAACATGAAATTTTTTTTTATATTTTTTATTTATATATATGCTTGCAGAACCAACTGATCCGCCTGCATCGCCAGGATTCGGGGAAATATAAATATTTTTAAAATTAGTATTTTTTATTATCTTTCCATTTGCGACTGAATTCATTGCACATCCTCCTGAAATTGAAAGATTTTCCACATTATATTTTTTATAAATAATGTTTAATAAATGAAAAAATATATCCTCATATACAGTTTGAACAGATTTTGCCAAATCAATGTGGTCTTGAGTAATTTTTTCTTCTGGTAATCTTTCAAAACTAAATAGTTCATTTATTTTTTTTGAATAAAGATTTTTATATATAAATTGCCCCGAATTATTTATTTCAAATATTTTTTGTTTATGGTGTAAAAAATAATCAAGGTTTAATTTAAATCCATTTTTTGTTTTAGTGATAAGTTCATAAAGTTCATTGCAATATTTAGGTTTTCCATAAGGAGAAAGTCCCATCAATTTATACTCATCACCATAAGACTTGAAACCTAAAAATTGTGTAAGTGTTTGATAAAATATTCCTAAAGAATGAGGAAAATAAATTTTTTTCTCTATTTTTAGTTTTTCTTTTTCATATAATCCCCATGCACAACTCGCAAAATCACCAAAACCATCTATAGATATATTTGCACATTTTGTAAAATTGCTAAAAAATAATGATGAAGCTATGTGAGATGCGTGATGATCTATAAATTTAACTCTACCATTAAATTTATTATTAATATCAACAGAGTTTAAATATTTTTTTAAATTAATTTTTTTTTTTGAGTTGAGTAGGCTTGAAAAGCCAATATCAAAACTTGAAATATTTTTTAACAAAAAATTAATTTTTCTAAAAATTGAAGAAAAAGGATTAGAATTAATTGTTACACAATCTAAATTAGAAATATTTATATTGGCTTTATTTAAGCAAAATTTTATTGATTCCGTTGGAAAAACAGATGTATGTTTAACTCTATTAAATCTTTCTTCTTCTGCTGCGGCTATTAATTGATTATCTTTAAATATACAAGCTGAGGAATCACTATGCAAAAAATTTATACCTAGTATAAAACTACTCATGAGTATTTAGCCAGTCACTTGATATACGAGAACCACAATAAATATTCTTGTATATATCAAGCAATCTTAAAGAACAATTAATGTTATTATATTTTTCCTCTATTAGTTTTCTTGCCTGATATCCCATCTTGATTAAATCTAGAGAATCTAAACTTAATAACGCTTTATATAAACTTTCAACATTAGTATCTATTACAATTCCTGCATTGTAATCTTTCACGATATCCATTCTACATTGTTTAGAAATAACAACAGGTAAGTAAGAAGCTAGCGCCTCCTTCAAAGCGATCGAATCTCCTTCTTCAAAGGATGGTAAAATAAAAATATCATGTTTAGAGAGATAATTAACTTTTTGATCACTAATTACAGGATTATTTAAATTTACCCTTTTTTCAATTTTATAATTGATAATTAAATTTTTTATAAACTTAACATCTTTTCTTTGTCCAGGGCCCGTTATCTCAAAAGTAAAATTATTAAAAAAATTATCTGGAAGTTTTGTTATTGTTTTTAATAATATCTCTAAACCTTTTTTTTTATGGATTCTTCCAAAAAATATTATTTTTTTCTTTGAAGCTTTTTTTGATAAAATTCTTTTCTTAAATCTTGATAAATTAATTCCATTAGGAATAATAAAAGGACTATGAATTTTTAAATTTTTTCTTGCATCAATATATTCGTCAAATGTAGAAAAAAATGCTGCTGAAGCAGAATTATATGCATACTGCAAAAAAAATTTAATAAATAATTTTTTTTTAATATATCCTTGTTTTATAGACCAAGGATCAAGATAGCCGTGACCAACATAGAAATGTTTAATACCTAGCTTGTTTGCAAAATAAACAAAAAATATTGCCTTAAATGTCCACAATTCATGAAAATGAATTATGTCATATTTTTTTAATAATCTATAAATTTTTTTTCTATAAGATCGAAATATAAAGCATCTCACTAAATAAAGAAGTCTTATAAATTTTAAGTTAAACAAATAAATAATTTTTTTTTCCTTATTTATTGCACTAAATTGATTTCTTAAAACTTCTGGTGGCCCTCCTTCGGATAAAGTCATATCACCTATAATTGATAAAACTCTCATCTAGATATGCTTTTGTAAAAATTAATATAATCTTGATAAACTTTATTTTTCTCAAATTTTTCATTGATTAGATTTTTAGCATTTAATGACATTGTCTTGAGGGTCTCTTCATTTAAACTAAAAAATTTTTCCAAATAAAATAATAAATTTTTTTTTGATAAGTCAAAAACAAAACCTGCATTATAATCATTTATTAATTTCCAAGGAGTAGCTGTAGTTGTTAAAACTGGAAGCCCAAAAGATAGCGCCTCACCTATTGATATACCAAAATTTTCACTCTTACTAGGCAGTATAAAACAATCGCTATTTTCAAAGATTTTATTTTTTTCTTCAGTTTTATAAATTGGATTAAGAATTTTTATTTCATTAGATAAATTATTTATTTTTATGGCTTTAAATGCTTTGTTAAAATAATTCTCATCTGATACAGGTCCATATATTTCTAAAATCCAATCTTTTTTATTTTTTACCTCTTTCCAAGCTTCAATAAGTTCAAGCAATCCTTTTTTGGCATGAATTCTGGAAAAAAATATCATTTTTTTTTTTGTATTTTTATTTTTGTTAATTTTTTCTAGTTTTGTTGATATTCCGTGAGGCAAAACAATAATTTTATTTTTTAAACCAATCTGCCTTATATTGTTTTTTTCTTCTTCACAAGTTGCATGAATATAATCAGAATTATCTAACATTTTTTTTTGATATAAGTACCAAGCAATTTTTTTTTTTAATTTTTTTTGATTTAAAGACCAAGGCTCTAAAGCTCCTATTGGGCTAATTATAATTTTTTTTTTTAATTTTTTTGCCTTATGAAATAATCTAAATATAAAAGGTCTCCATAATCCATAAATATGGACGATATCAATATCTTCTAATATCTCTTCTAAATTATATCTAAATAAAAATTTACTGTTTGACTCATAAATTAGTTTAAATTTAATATTTGATTTTTCTAAATAATCAAGCTTTTCAGAAATTGCAGTAAAAGGACCTCCGTATCCTTGAAAATGATTATCTACTCCTATTAATATTTTCATTCAAATCTTTTTTTGAATCTAAATAAATTTTTTTTATACCAATTATTTATTTCGAATATTTTGTCTTCAACTTTGACTTTCGGTTTCCAACCAATTTTTTTTATTTTGTTGAAATTAATACTATATCTAAAATCATTGAATGGCCTATCTTTAACAAATTCTGTATTTTTATAAAAATTTTTATTATTTTGTTTCGCAATAATTTTAACTATTTCAATATTTTTATATTCAAATTTTGTACCAATATTATAAGCCTCAAATTTTTTTCCTTTACTGCACAATAAATCAATAGCTTTACAAAAATCCTCAACATACAAAAAAGATCTTTTTTGGAGTCCTTTACCATGTATAGTAAATTTTTTATTTTTTAAAAAAGACCAACAACACCCTCCAATTAGTTTTTCTGGATGCTGCCTAGTTCCAAAAATATTATTTGCTCTTACAATAATAACTGGCAATTTATATGAATGTATATAGCCATTTACTATCATTTCAGCTGCAGCTTTCGAGCTTGAGTATGGATTGGATGGGTTAAATCTATGCTCTTCATTGAAACTACCTTTAAAAATTTCACCATAAATTTCATCAGTACTTATATGAATAATTTTTTTAATTTTATTTTCTTTGCAAACTTGCATTACATTTTTTGTACCCATTACGTTTGTTCTAATAAACTTATCATTTAGCTGAAAAGAATTATCTACATGGCTTTCTGCTGCAGCATGTATCATCAGATCAGCATTTTTTGAAACATTTTTTAGATTTTTAAAATTTAAAATATCTTTTTTATAAATTTTTATTCTCTTATTGTTTTTTAATGAATTTAAATAACTAATATCAGCCGCATATGTAATTTTATCATAAACGACTATTTTCGAATTTTTATATTTATTATAAAAATATTCAGCAATATGCGAACCAATAAAACCACATCCTCCAGTTATTATAATTTTTCTCATCTTTTACGTATTAAATTTTGATAAGTTTCAATAACATTTTTTCCATATAAATCCCAAGAAAAATGAGTTGATGCTTTATATTTTGCGCTTTTCCCCATTTCCTTACATCTAGCAGGGTCATTATAAAGAAACATGATTTTATTTTTTAATTTTTCTATATTTCTAATTGGCAGAATAAAACCATTTACTTTATCATCAACAATTTCTTCTCCGCCAGAATTTGGAGTACAAATTATAGGTAAACCACAAGACATTGCCTGCAACTGAACCATTGATAAACCTTCTTCAATTGAACAAGTCACAAATACATCAGAATAATTATAAAATTTTTTAAGATCTGATTGTTTTTGTGATTTTATAAATTTAATTTTATTATTGTAAAAATATTTTTTTATTTTTGGTTTAATATCATTGTCAATGTTGCCAATAATCATAAGTTCTGCATCTTCTAAATTTAATTCACAAAATGCTTTTAAAAGATAAATTATACCCTTTCTAATAGAACATGCTCCAGTATAAATGATTCTAAATTTTTTTTTTTTATCAATTGAACTTTTTAAATCCGTATTTTTAAAATGATTTATATCAACTCCATATGGAATTTTTATTATTTTTTTTTCGTCAAAACCTTTATTGATAAAAGTTTTTTTTGCAAATTCAGTTGGCACAGTAATATAGTCTGCAATTTCATACTCTAATTTTTCCTTTTCTATAATTTTTGTTGAAGGTAAAACTGGCTTCATATCATGAAGTCTATATTCTTCTTCTAAAATTTCTTTTTGATGTTCTATGTGAGTAGATCCTCTTTCTAATATTTTTATACATTTATAATTTTTTGCTTTATAAAATGATTTAAGGCTAAAACTTGACCATCCAATTAAAATATCTAAATTTTTATAGTTTACTAAATCAGACGCTTTTTTATCAAAATATTCTGTAAGAAAATTATTAGTATCAAAGAATTTACTGAGAAAAGATCTAGAAACTATCTCTTTTAACAAAATACTATTAACTTTATCATTTTCAATATTAAATTTATTTTTTAAATAAAGCTTTGGATATGAGGTAATTATTTGTTTAAGATTATTATTTTTATTTAGCTGTTCAGCTAAATTGAAAGCATGAAATCTTCCACCTACTATAATTGCTATATTCATAATTATTTTATATCAATCGTAAAATATAATTTATAAATAAAAACTATAATAAATGAAAAAAAAAATAAAACATAGCAATGTTATAATTATCACTGGTGGAAGTGGCTATATAGGATCTTGTTTGGCAAAATATTTGTCAAAAGAGTATAGAGTTATTACCCTAGATAAAAAAAACAAAAGTCCTTTTTTGAACAAGAAAATTGATCATTTAAAGTGTAATCTAAATAATAAAAAAAAATTATTAAAAATAATAAAAAAAATAAATCCAAAAACCATTATTCATTTAGCTGGTCAATCAACAATTGATCTAGTAGAGAGAAAAAAAGTTGACTATTTTAAAGATAATTTATTAGCTACTAAAAATTTGCTTGAAGTTATCAAAAATTTAAAAATAAAAAATTTAATTTTTTCAAGTACAGCCGCTGTTTATGAAGATTTTAATAATAAAATTTCAGAAACAGGCAAAATTAGATCCTTAAATTCCTATGGTATAAGTAAAATAAAATGTGAAGAATTAATTAAAAAAAAATTAAATTTAATAAAATCAAAATATTGTATTTTAAGATTTTTTAATGTGGCTTCGTCAATAAAAAAATTCAAAATAGGAGAGTTTCATAATCCAGAAACTCATTTAATTCCTATTATTATAAATTCTTTATTTCTAAAAAAAAAAATAAATATTTATGGAACAAATTACAAAACGAAAGATGGAACGTGCATGAGAGATTATATTCATATAATCGATATTTTAAAAGGTATTGAAAAATCAATAAAATATTTAGAGAGAAAAAAAAGTAGAAGTAGTATATTTAATTTAGGTTCAGGTAATTGTTATTCTGTTATGGAAATAGTCAAAAATTGCTCAAAAATTTCAAAAATTAAACCGATAATAAATTTTGTTAAACCCAGAAAACATGATGTGGACTTCCTTTTGTGTGAAATTAGTAAAGCAAAAAAAATATTAGGTTGGAAACCAATATATTCAAATTTAAATAAAATAATTTCAGATGAAATTTGGTGGTATAAATTTTTAAAAAAAAATAATTATAAAAGAAAATTTATTTATTAAATGAAAAATCAAAAGATAAAAATTATTGGCGATATTATGATTGATGAATGGATAAGCGGTAATAATAATAATATATCTGCCGAAGCGCCAGTAAGAATATTTAAAACTTTTAAAAAAAAAATAAGTATAGGTGGTGCTGGAAATTTATGTATGAATTTAAAAAAACTAGGAATAAATTTTATTTTCTATGCTCAAATTGGTAAAGATGATAAAGCAAAAAAGTTAATTAATTTATTAAAAAAAAATAAAATAAATTTTAAATCAACAAAAGAAAAAAAAATTACAACTTCAAAAAAAAGATTTTTTTTAAATAATAATCAAATATTTAGAGAAGATGTAGAAGATGATAAAATTGATAAAAATGTTGGTAATTTATTTTTAAAAGAATTAAAAAAAAATGATATTGTA